>RRZU010273047.1_pt1 | contig 13341 bp, 13 predicted proteins | sample 2165561 | NCBI WGS metagenome assembly RRZU01 (sample SAMN10456909, study PRJNA506462) | wastewater metagenome | isolation source: wastewater sludge | place: USA: Moscow, Idaho
ATATCGATGTCCTCGCCACTCATTTTATAAGAGCCTATCTTAGACTCTGACGATGAAATAGACAAAGGTCTAACTACCTTGTCGACAACAGCATCTTCAACAGCATCAACAAGTTCATTTTTAGCTTCCTCTAATTCTTGCTGATATGTAATACTAAGCGATGCTACAGCCGCTTTAGCTACGTCAGCCGCATCTATGGCAGGTTGCCTGAGGTATGCTAACCAATCGGTAACAGTACCTTGAAACCCTTCGTTTACTGCCATCTGATATGCACTTAAACCTTGTGACGACAGTTCATACCAGTTTACACCATCATCAGACGGTGCAATTCCTACGCTGTCTTTCAAAGCCAAAAACTTACCTATGCCGTATTTCCACACATCGTTATATTCGACATGTGTTTCTTCGTTCCAAGTCCCTTTGGGTGTTAAAGAAATTTTTCCTAAGTCTATATCGTCTGCCATAGCTATGATTGTATTAACATTAAATGACCGTTTCTAACTGCAAATCTATTTTCGTAATTGTTGGTTGGCACCCGGAGCACTAGTCTACCTGTTAACGGATTTAAAAACATTGTAGGATAGGATAACACTCCATAATTATTTCCCACATTAACATTGATGTAAACAGGAGTATGTCTTTTTATGGATACCCCAGAGTGTATAACACTATTATTTACAACTATCTGTATCGCAATTTTATCCATGGCATTAATCTTGCTTAGTTACTGATTTCTTCAGATTTCCCAGATACGATGTTCCTATCACAGTCCAATTACCACTTTGTGAAGTCTCGTTAGAAAAAGAAACTTTTATTTCCATATTGATTGTACCTGGTGTGAGTACTCTAGTATCTCCACTCGTTACTATACCGCTATATATTGTTGCAGTCTCTCTCGTGAGAGCCTTATAACCAGATCGGTCAGTTTTAGAGTATCTTATTATTTTGCAACCATCAGTATAGATCGCAACAACGAGATCTTCTAGCTCATCAATGTTAATAGACTCCGTTTTACTTTCATTGGTAAACAACTCGAGGTCAAATGCAAAATCTTCACCTTGATATTTTATCATAATTTCAGTAATAAAAGAGGGTACCCATTTTGAATACCCTCAAAATTTTACTTATTACGCAGGATTAGTCGAGTTGATGCAGTTATCAAATAGATTGATAATATCAACACTATCAGATATATCAATAATCGGCAAGGTTTTAGGGGCACTTTGTATCCATGTTGCAGTAGCATTCCATACTACTTTAGATTTTACATCTTCTTCGACAGGATCCTTTGCCTCAAATGTATCCAACGCTTTAGCTCCAAGTCTCAATTCATTCTCCGTGACAAATCCCATTGCATAATTTTTAGCATTATTCTCAAGGGACTCATAGAAAGGTTGATTGCCGGCATGATTATTATCGTTAAACACAACCGTATGAGTTTTACCTGTGACCTTTTCACTCTGTCGGCCAAACCCCGTAATCGTATTTTTAGCACCACCATCATACGTGCCTCTAACAGATGGTATCACAATAATATCTCCAGCGGCAATTTTAGTTTCCCACCAGCTTAATAATACGAGATTAGCAGCTGTAGCATCAACCAAAGCACTTTTTTTGATAAAAAAAACGCCCGATACGCGACCATTTTCGCCCTCACTACAAGGATCACATACATATGCTGGTATAGTACCATCAGCCTGACATGTCTTATAAGTAATAGCCATAGTTATATAAATTAAAATATTAAACATTTATTTCCAAGCATGATCTCACGTATCGTTCTTGGACTTTATACCTTATACTCATTAAAATTTCATCGGGTGTTAAGAGATATTCAAAACCCTTGAACTCCGAATTAAAAATAGATTGCTTATCATAAGAAGTCTGCAATAAATCGATACTAGCAGGAAAAGCTGGTAATATTTTATTTTCAAGAGACAGTTCATCAAGAGATAATTTGTCCCTGAAACCCCAAAACACAAATGCTAGCTCATATATTGCAATATCAACATCCTTACGACCCTGACCAGCTACCTTAGAAAAAGACTTATTGATTAGTTTATGATAGCCTCCAAACAAAAAAGAATCATCCATGAACACATACTGGGCCTCACCATCTATTGATACTAGTGCAGGATACTTTGACTCTCCATCTTGCTCAACAACAACGACAGGTTGACATATCCCAAATAAGGAGATATCATTCCCCATTATGTTTGTAATAGCCTGATTTATATTGCTGATAGTTCTATTCATTTAGCAGCTCATTTAACTTGTTATTGACAACCGCTTTAACGATCTTTTCTTCCTCAGCAGACAATTTCCATATAGTTTTACCATATCTTTTCCCATTCCAAATAGCTTTATCATAATTATGAGGATTTGAGAATCCTATAATATAATTGCTGTTTGTTTCAAACACCTTCATGTCATTTTCCATTTCTCTAGTGAGAGACAAAACAACTTTAGGGTCATTTGACCGGTTAAACCTTAGACGCTGCTCACCTTTCTTCTCTCCTTTTGTATATACACCAGCATCTCCTTTTTTGTCCTTTACCGATTTTGTCTTACCCTTGTTCCTACCTTTTTGTAAGATGGGGGTATTACCAAAATTACCCGTTCTGACTTTCATATATGGATTGGAATATTTACCTATTTTAGTACCATCTGTCGCTTTCCCTTTGACATGTACACGTTCAGACAAATGCACGTATACGGCATTGGCAACATCTCTCAATATATCTTTCGTATTGAGGTCAGAAACACGCTTTTTAATACGATCAAATACGGATATGTCGACAGTAACATCAATCATGGTTTTGTGTATATAGTTTGGATTAAATTATTGGGAATAGCATCTTGCTGAATGCAAGTAGTATTTGCAATATCAATTCCAGCAACAGCGGTCTGCAATTCCGTAAAAAAATCATTCATAAATTGGTTGGCAAGCTCCTGATAGTCTTTCTTAGTTACTGTGAATCTGTTTACTCTTTCGCTATTTATTTTTTCAAGCATCATTTCAGCGCCTATCAGGTACCATAGAGCTACAGCTATCAACTCCTTGTTCTCGCATATTATACATTCAATCTCAGATCTATTTGAGATTCGCCAGCATCTATTCATTTCGCGAGTAAATAAGGTTCTAAACTTTGCGATAGCTCTTATTTCGACCTCACGTAATACAGCTTGAGCGTCAGACTGATCTCCATTAGCTATTGCAGCAACAGATTCAGCGCTTATTCCCGGTAAATCACTAAGGTACAGTCCGCTATTAGCGGCTGTACCATTAGCTAAACCAATATAACCAACCAAACAATCCATTACGCCTGTTCTTTAGTCTTAAATATTGCTGTCGATTCTGGAGCTACAGTTACGGTCTTGCTTGCCGCACCTGCAACATAATGCAAAGCACCATTATAACCAGCTAATCTATCTCCGGCTGCAAACATATCGTTTGGCGCATTGAATAAACCGTAGGATTTGCTCAAAATCAGCTTCCAACCTCTATCTGCAATTTTATCTCCTGCTTCATCATATATCGGGCAGTCCTCATATTTTAACTGAGCATCAAAAACGAGAGAACTAAGAGTACCATTAGCAAGAACTACAGGAACAGGAATTGTGAAAAAGATGCTACCACCTTTAACGCCAGCATAAGCACCAACATTTTTATTGAAGTCAACAAATCCTGTCAACCCAGGAGCAAAAACACCAAAATGATTTGCACCCCATTTCGAGACAGAATTAATATCATCATAGTACCTAATGCTAGTAGACGAGAATCCTTGAGCGTCAGTTCCTGCTTTCTTGGATTGAGCTATCTGCCATGCATTTATGATGCCATTGCCCACAACAACAGGCTCTCCTGCAATCTCATTGAGTTGCACGTCAGTAATCAATTTGATGATACCATCTTCCATGTCAATTGTGTTGCTGAAATTTATAGCTCTTGCGACTGCTGATCCAGATGCTGCATTGACACCCCATTTTGTGCTTTGCGCAGACAATAGATTAGAATTGATCTTCTGAATGAGACCATTCAGTTTGACAATCATAACTTCATAAAGTCCAACCATCATAGGCTCACTTGGTGTACCGGCAGCGAGAGTTTTATTTGCCTCTTCTTGCCATTTCCTCATTTCTTCATCGGAAATAAAAATACCAATCTTGTTAAACAGAGGCCTGCCTATTTCCGTCTCTTTCCAAGTAGCACCAATCGGTGTATCGCAATCATCTTTGTCGGTAACATCACTTTCTAATCCACGCTGCATATAACGAACCTTCAAAGTACGTTCTAAACCATTCTGGATCTGCTTTGCATTGGATATTTTAGCAGTTACAGGATTCTCAAGAAGCATTCTCAAGAATCCGACAGGAGTAACTTTATACTGCGGGTCCTCTAGACCTGCCAAATAGTTGATATTAATCAACAACGCTTGTACTAAACCAATTAAATTCATAATTATTCAGGTTTTATGTCAGCCATTGAAGCGGCCATTGCGCTATCAAATTTGACTGTGTTTGTTTTCCCACCAGCAGAAATAGTTGTTGGTATGGGAGGAGTATTCGGGGGAATTGCACCACCGCTAACAGCTAGCAGTTTATTATCTGCTAACACTTTATTTGTGAAATCATCGAAAGTAACCGGCTTATGATTTTCAAGATAATCAAGGTCCAAGTTATCTTTTTGTTTCAATTTTAGGACTTCACCATCTCTAACCAAAACGGCGCCTTTCTTTGAAAGCTCGTTGTGAAGAATGGTATTAGCAACTGTAAACTGAACATCTTGTGGTAACTCTTTATTCGCAAATGATTTACCCATAAGATTAACCTTAATCATATAGTCAGTTATTTCTTGCTGGTGAGCTTTATTCATAGACTCAATCTTCACTTTATTGTCATCCATTACAGTTGCAATCTTAGCGTTGAGTTCCTGAATCTGCTGCTCATACTCTGCTTTTTTCTTAGGGTCTGTCTCATCAATTTTTTTATCCTTGATGGACTTAATGGTGTCTTTAAGACTTCTAAGTTTGTTGTAGGTGTTTTTTTCAGTCTTAAACTGATTAACAACATCATCACCTAATTCCAACTCTGTTGCCAGATTAAGAAGTTCGGTGTCGACTCCATTCAGTGCCTGAGATGCAAAGTGAGTACGTACCAGAGGGTTGTTTTTCGCTCCATCGAGCGACATCAATTCCCGATCAATCGCGTTTGCAAACTCATCAGCAACATCTCTGTTAGCTAATTCGGAATTAGACAAAATAGCAACTAAAGCGGGATCATTTTCCTTATTGCACTTTCGCGCCAAATTATTGAGAAAGTCTCCTAATTTCATAGATTATTGTTTTTTTTCATTAGACTTTGCAGAAGTAGATTGCAACTCTGTCAATTGAGTTTTAACCTTTTCAATTTCAGATACTAAAGAGCTGTTTTCAGCCTTTAGCGTCTCGTTAGTAGATTGCAACTCTGTCAATTGAGTTTTAACCTTTTCAATTTCAGATAAAGCAGATTGTAGTTCTGCTTCCATCGCACGTTTAACTGTACCCTCTTCCGGGAATGAGACTTGAATCTCTTCTTCGCTAGGTTCAGAAACCACATATCCTTGAGATTTCAAGAATGAAGCATTAGAAGCTAAAACAACAACAGATTCTTGTGTTTTAGGATTTGTTACTTTGATGTATTTACCCATTGTTATATAAATTAATAATTAATTACTACACAAATATAATCATTTCGATTAATTAATAATCATTCGGATTACTAAAATCTTAAAAAAATTATTTTATTCGATTTCTTACTTCTATTGGCACTGACGATGTAGGTACTCCTATTATCTGATGCCCGCAGTTCCACCCACCAGCATAGGACAAGAAATTGCTTTCATTGGTATCTGACTTCATACCATTAGGTAGCCCTGTAGCCTCAGATGTCTTACATTCATGACCATCTATATTGCCTAATAGAATAGTTGCAATCTCACTTTTATGAAAATATCTCTTTTTCACCATATGCACGCAAAACTCACGGCTAGTTTCCTTTAAGCTATTTTTATAGACGAACCATTCATATCCAGCCTCATTGCTCATAATTGCATTGTAGCTTCTTGAAAATGTATTGATTGAATCAGTAGCGATTGTTTCAGCGTATTTCGAGACTAATCCTTTTCCATCCGTTGGCTTTAATGCACTTCTTAGGTAATCTGCCATGTCATTATAACTCCCGCCAGATGTAACATTATTGATTAGCATTTTTCTGATGGGCTGAATTACGTTGGCAGACATACCGCTTTCTGTGAGACCATCGATAACCATTTCAATACTTAATTTTTCAAGCCTTTTAGCATAAGGAGTAGAATTTAAACTAAAATACAACTCTTGAGCCTGTACTACATTATGAAATTCAGACACAAAATCAGATACATCTTTTAGATACTGCTTTGAAAAAATAACTTTTTCAAGTTTCTTGTTAATATTAGATACTATTCTGAGATTATCAATAGTTTGCTTTACGTTTCCTAGATCATCGGTTTTCAATTCTTTAATAAGAATCATCATACTCTCTAATATTTTCTTCTCAATAACAGGAATATTACTCCTGAAATCATTCAGAGCATTATTGATGACTTTATCAATATTATCTATCTTCTCCATAACCAAGACTCTTTCTTATTGATGATTTCGCACTATTAACAGATATTACTTCATCAGCTAATTGATACAAGGCCTCCATCTGCTTGTCAAAATCAAGTTTAACAAAATCTTGGTCACGATTCATTGCCTTATTGACGAAAGACATAATATTACAGCTAACTACATAGTCCCTAGTCGTTACGCCATCATTATTAAGTATTGTCATTTTTTCGTCAATTGTATAACCATACAACGGATCAAGATTATATATCATGATAATTTTCTCTGCAATAGATTCATCTGCATTGTACTTTTTGCGTGCATATTCTATTTCCATATCTTTAATTAAAGCAGAGTTGACTTTGCTTGTTTTAGCGGCTTGAATTTCAAGCATCAAATAAGATGAGTCTAGTATATCAAATTTTTCAGGTACATATATTTTCGGCATCATTGATTTCCGATCATCTTTAGAAAGTACGTATATATATCGATACTCTCCGATGAAATAATAGATGTTATCCATTATCCTAACAAGGTCTTCTGCTATTGAATTAACAAAGTTATTAAGTTCATCTTTATCGACCTCTTTTGCAGTACCAGACTGATTAAGAGGAGTCTCGGCTAGGAATTCCATATTGATTGAGGCCAAAGCTCTGTATATGTGATTTTCCACTCTTTCATCTTGTAACTTAGCTATATCGGATGACTTATTGATGTAACCAATAGGAGGAGTAGGCATTGCATTTTCACCTACACTTTGCGCTCTAATTATGTATTCCCCGTATGGAGAAACTGATTTTATGTGGCCAGCGCCATTACAGTGCGTACAGCTTTCCCTTGTATTACTATCTAAACCAGTCCCTTTGCAGTGCGGGCATTCTGTGTTGGTATAGATATACTTCTCAGAATGAATATGCTGGACTATTTCTGCCTGTAAATCTGAATATTCACGTGCAGCCTCATCAAGAGATGGCACCATTGAATCTATCCGGCTCTCATATAATGTATCATTATTAACTCTTTTATGGAAATTACCTCCAACTCTAAACGCAGGTATTCTACCAATTCCATGATCATATACTAGATCAATATCTAAGTCTCCATTTCTTGAGACTTGCTTGTATCGTATAATATGATCTTCAGTGAGTATATAATATATGTCACCATCGTAATATGTCCTATATCCTGATTTAGACGTATATTTTACTTTATCCGCCGATTTTAGTACTAGATACTCATCCTCTACATAATCAATGACTTGTTGACTGCTAAATACTTCAGCAACAGGCTTCAGATATTCAGAAGTTGATGTTGGCAAATCCTTTATAATTACGGCGACAAAAGAATTAGCATCAAGTAGATATCTCTGTAAAAGCTCAGAAAAAACCCAATTAGTAATAGATGCAAAACCGGGATAGTTTTTTTCGCAATAATCCTCAAGGCTCTCTCCATCTGCAATTATTGATGGTATATTACTCTGATATTGAATACTCCAATCTTGGCTTCTCCTTATCTTTTGCAGCGATGTAATAACCTTTGATATTGGATTCTTCGTAATAGGAACATATATTTGTTTCCTGTACTCCTTAATTTCTTCTGGCTCAGAAGGCCTCCTTTTGTATATAAGATCTTCTGGCACAATTCCGCTTGCATGCGTTGTTAACCTTTTTGCGAGTTTGACTGTTAGATCGTAATTCAGATGCTTATTGCGAATTACATTTCTAATCCAATCCGGGGTAATTTCAATCTTTGCCATATCTATAAAACATTAACAGTTACTATTTCTTTGTATAAAATTCTCAAGCATAGTGCATTCTGCCATCACTAAATCATCACATGCAGAATCATCTATATTCTCCCAATCTATTGAATAATCTCCATCTATATCCATCTCAACACCATCTATGAATACATGATCATGCGATAAAGCCAACATAATATTATCATGCACCCACTCAGGAAGAAAGTCAACCTTAAGTTGATACTTTTTTCTTATATCTCTAAAAAGCACCCTTCTCTTTCCATTTGAGTCTGTATAGATTGATTCCTCTTTATTATAATTTGCTTCATCAAGTATAGCCGGTATCCTGACCTGACTGTATTTATCGTCTGAATACTCAATACCAAAAGCAGGCTGCTCACAACTATATTTAAGTAGTATGGTATTATCGATATTTGAATCATATACAATAATACTAGAGTATAGTGATGTTCCATCTTTATCAATTCGAAGCCTAAAACAATCACCACAAGCAAGAATAGTTGATAAGTCATAATTCCAAGAAAACCATTCATCAGATGGTTGATACCCGTCTAAGTGTAAACTCTCGCCTGAAATTGTTGTTACGAAAATAACAGAGCCAACAATTCCCTTTACATAAAACTTAAGGTCGCCAATACTTTTTATGACGATAAATGGTGAACATTCGCACCCTTCAAGAGTGTCCGAAAACCTTATAAATCCATTGTCTGCCGTTGCCATACATATATAAGTTAAATTTGTGGGATTACCGTGAATTTTGCTATACCATCTTTGTATTGATATTCCAGTTCCGATAAGTAACAGATTTCTCCATCAACAACTATTCTATCGTATGGGCTATCCTTTATAGCTCTAAACTGAAATGGCTGTAGGGGATACTCAAAATAAATTTTTTCAGGTTTCAAAAAACCAATACCTTCAATTGATTGGTTTTCTTGAACAACAGTACCTGGGTCATATCCATAATTATACGTTGCTGTAATTATTGGAGGGTTACCGCTTTTTTCAGAAGTCACATTATAGGCTTTCCCTTTAGCATTTGCATTGCTAACAGCCGTTGAAAGATACATCAGGCTAGCTCCAACAAAAGAAAGTACCCTATCGGCCCATCTCATAGCATTTCTGGCTGGAGATATGCGAACATTATAGATCGTTTCTGGACTGACAATTGAATTATCTGAATTAGTAAGAGACGTATCAACCATATAAGCATATACAACTCCTTCTGGAGTCAATAACGCCTTTGATTTTAGACAGATAATAAATATTTCATCATCATATTTCCAGTCGTTAGTATCTTTGTCAAGAGCCTTTCTTCTTGTATATTCAAGAGCGTAAGGATCAGCGACAAACTTACTCAATAATTCTAGCTCATTCTCTACAGCCTTGATTCGGGTAGAGTATTCTCTTACCGTATGAAAAGCGTCTAATCCATTAGTGTCTTCTATATCAGTATATTTTTTATACCCGATCTTAATACGAGAGAATATATTATCTGTATCTACCTCACGTGTTTTTCGTGAGGGGCTGTTTATCGTTAAAACAGTATTTGACTTATAAAACCATTTCCAAGGTTCAATCCTGATATAGAGTATGCCATTTTCTACACTAAAACCCATACCGATGTTATCAATTGCGTTCAGGCTATCATATAATTCTTTCATTGTCACAGAGAAATATCCATCGCTGCCATCGGTTAACGTTGCGTTTCTAATCCTCAAACCATTAGCTAAACATCTCATCGAACCTCCTCCTGTAGAAATAGCAGGGTTAATTTCGCTATCTGGGCGGCCAAACCAATTACTTTTAACCGTTAGTTTTCCATCAGTAATATACTCTGCAACATGGCTTAAAGTCTCATGTATCATCGATACTTTACACTTGCTATCTTTATAAGTACTAAGAGATGTCATTTTCAAATAAGCATCAATAATAGTATATGACCCGCTGAATCCTTCGATTGCATATATGAAAAATTCTTCATTTTCTTTAAGAGGCTCTATATCAATTGATAAAGTATACTTAGCCCGATCTACAGTATTGTATATCCTATCAAAAGAATAGTATATAGGTGTGTCAGTTAGCCTATTATATCGACAAGCCGACAATGATCCAAATTGATCATGAGCATGTATATATGCTTCAATATGTATAGGACCAAGTATTACATCCGATTCAACATAGCGAATCACAGGATTTATATTCTTCATTATATTGGTACCAGGAGAATTTCCTATCTGAAATTCATATCCTATGTTATTGGTACCATCATTTACTATAAAATCCCCAAATTCGCTTATACTTGATGTTCCAAATGGAGCCGAAAAAGCGATGCTATTATATGTTCCAACAATAGTAACTTCTCCTGTTACATTCTCAGCAGAGGCTTTATTGGTTACTATTATCTTCTTGGCTGGAAGTGTTATTTCCTTATTAATATTAGAATAGCTGGTAATAGGGCTTCCATCCGCACCTTTCACAGCATTCATCAAAACAGAGTCAGACATCCTATTGTTGAATGTTGTCATGACACCAACATCGCCTGTTTTACACTTCACATACCTATATTGATCTGTGTTATCAGAATAGGTTGTGAAATCTATCATTCCACGATATACTTCGTCCCAATCAATAGCATTACACGATTGCTCTACAACAAGTAATATTTCAGCATCTATCCCTATGTTTTGATAAGCGGTTCGAATAATATCAGATGCCTCACAATCGAATTCAAGATCCGAATCACTAAACTCGGCACTAATACCATGTCTAGCGTTACGTACTAGCTTCGAAGAGAAACCATCAAAACCTACTGGTTCACTTATCTGTGTAGAGAAGTAAACAGGAGCACCGTTATCATCGGTACCAGTTCTACTCATAAGTTTAAATCGAGACTCCATACTTCCTATTTCTGAATTTTGTTATATTTCCATTCCTATTGACAGATACCCCTGTAGAGTCAACGTTTATATGCACATTCCCTCCTTGCTTGGGCAATCGTATATTCTTTTTCATTGCTTTTCCTATTTTATCTGCAAGTAGATCGTAGTCGATATTATTTCCGGAATATTCATTTATAATTTCTTGGCTAACTCTAGGTAGTTCAGGGATATTTCCGATTGGTATGTCCCAATCTCTAGCTATATTGTTATCTCCTGACGCGATAGCCTTACTTTGTCTATTAGGTATAATACTTGCACCATCCGGGATATACATAAGTTCAGGACCTTGCTCTCCCACCCAGCTTAATTCACCTCTACCGCCCTTTCGACCTTTCCACAGCTTATTGACAGATGCGAGTTGCATTGCGCTTTGAGCAGCTATCATAGGTATTTGGGCGTATACAATAGGTAGCATAGCAAGTGCTGCTGCAGCCAATCCCGGTCCAACTACCGGAATGGCTGCATATGTTGCCGCTTGGGCTTTCAATTTTGCAGCCTCCATCCATACTTTCGCAACCGCATCTGCTGCATTAGCAAGTATTTGCACGCGGCTAGCATTCTTATCATTTTGTTTTTGCTTAGCCTCAATTTCATCTTTCCTTTTCTGATATTCTTGTTCACTGATGAGCTTCTTGCTGGAATTTTCCTTTGCTTCATCAGCATCAGTTGTATAATACTTATCCAATTTATCCAGCTCATCCTGAAGAACGCTATCTCTTGAATCATGTAAGTAATATACATAATCAGAGAAAATAGATTTAAATCGATCGTATAACTGTTCATTATAATCTCTTCTTTTCTCTGCAAGCTCTTTCTCTATTTCAGCCCGTTTTTTTGCCGTTTCTTTCTCTTTTTCAAGTATTTTATCATTGATATCATCTATGTCAGATGCCATACGGCTATTTATCTCCTTAATTTTAGCGGCCTTTATCTCTTCAATATCAGTCGAATTTTGCACAGACTGAATTTCTATTTCAGCTTTAATCTCCGCTAACTGTTTTTTCAAAGCGGCCTCTTCTTCTGATCCATCCTCAGCTAAATGAAGTTCTGATTCTAGAGTTAGTCTTTTAATTTCTAAAGTATTTTTATATTCTTGCTCACTATATTTTTTGTTTATGCGGGATATCTCATTCTGAGCATTTTCCTCAATTTGCCTTCTTAATTCCAACTCATCTGTAGATTTGCCTTTAATCTCATCAAGTTTTCTCTGAGCGGCAACCTTAATTGCTTTTATCTCTTTATCCTGTCCATCAGACAATGCAGACAACTGTTCGTCTTGTAGTTTTTGAGCGACCTGCTTCAGTTCTGCAGCTCTAGCTTGAGCGTCCTGTTTAGCTTTATCGGCAGCTTTCTTGGCTTCATCCTGCTTTTTTTTAGTAGATTCTTGTTCTGCCTTAGCATCATCAATTCTAAATTGTTGAGCAAGACTTTGCTGCTCTTTTTTCGCAGACAAATACAAATCTCCGGCCTTCTTGACCTGCTCAACTGTTGCATTCTCATTAGCCAAAAGCTGGTTATAAGTATAAGCAGCCATGGACACTTGCGCATCAATAGCTTCTTTGCGTAATTTGCGTATATACTCAATACTCTGTCCTGTAGCTTCTGCCATCTTAATTCCAAAATCAGCATTATCTGCAATTTGTTTAAGACGCATTTCTGTGTCTTCTAGTTCCACGTTTAGTTTGGATTGTTGCTTTTCAGCCTCACGAGAACTTGAAGAAAATAGATACAAGGCACCAATAACACTACCTATAGCAAGCGCTAAAAGAACGTATGGATTAGCTTTAGCTGCAGCATTGAGAGCTAACTGAGCAATTGTAGCAGATTTACTAACTATTATATTCTTACTTTTTGCAGCAGTTTCAAGTTCAGTTGCGACAACACCCGCCTTTATCTGAGCATTCGATACTAACCGCATTACATACGATTCTTTTTGAATCGAATTTTGTATTTGCTGAAGTCCTGTCGTGATTGCTATAGCAGACTGCAACTTGACCATCATCTCCTG
>RRZU013230343.1_pt1 | contig 13341 bp, 8 predicted proteins | sample 2165561 | NCBI WGS metagenome assembly RRZU01 (sample SAMN10456909, study PRJNA506462) | wastewater metagenome | isolation source: wastewater sludge | place: USA: Moscow, Idaho
CAGGTGCAAAAACGGTATATTTTTGGGTCTCATCGTCCAATGCCGGAACCAAACCTGCTTTCGATGCCGCTGCTACAAGGGCCGAGAAATTCGAATTGGCAACTGCATGATCGGCAATGCTCATGGGCAGAATAACCTTGTCGATAACATGGATTACGCCATTCTCGGCCATGATATCAACCTTCGTTAACGATGCACGGTTATTGATTTTCAGATTGGCTTTGTCGACGTAGAGCGACAACGTTGTCCCTGATATTGGTCCATCAGCCAATGTATTGTAATATCCGGTGTTAATCTGCCCCGAAGTGGCAATACCCGATTTTACATGATAGAGCAAAACCTTGGTCAGCACGTCAGTTGGAATGTCATTGAGCGAGGCAACACCAAGTTCGCTCAAAAGCGCAGCAAAAGCATCGTTGGTCGGGGCAAAAACGGTAAACTGATTTTCCATTGATGACAGATCATCGGCAAGCCCGGCCTTGGTCAAGGCCTGGACCAGGATTGAAAAATTTGGATCAGCAACTGCCAAATCGGTAATTGTCTCACTTCTGCGCACCGGAGTGTCATCGTCTTTTTCACACGATAGCAATACTGTCGATGAGAACATCGCCATTGCAAAAAACAAAATTCTGGAACTCTTCATAGCTTTATCGATTTAATAAATGTATAATTGTTTTGTATCTGATGGCTTATACGGCACAGTTGTATTTTTGTTTAATCTTTTTGAATATTTTTTAAACATTATATATTGATAAATTACAACTATTTGATTTACAGTTAATTTAATCGAATAAATTTTTACTTATTTCCATAGATTTTGCCTACAATGCTTCATTTTATTTTACCCCTCTTTTCGACCCCAAAATGATTAACCCCAAAAGCATATTTGGGTTAAGCAAGCGACAATTTAAATTTATACACCACAATATCAACAATTTAGCACACCCATCAAACAACCTTGAACTCTAAATTTTATTGGGAGAGAAGCTGACCTCCTTTATTCGGTACATTCAAATACAGTATCGACAGTTGACAATCACAGCACCATCGCCCAACTTGCCCGCCACTATCGCCCCATTAAAGGCGAGTTGATGCGGAATGACAGGTTGGCCTAAAATAGTTGACCGTTTTTTCAATCAATTTTATCCGTTGGTGAAACGTAAATTCAAAATCCAATCTCCATCGAACAGTTGAATCTGTTGCTTGGCCAACTGCATACGCTTACTGGGAGTTCCGGGAGAAGAATTATTCAAACGATTTCAAGATTCGGGATAAATAACGGGGATATTGGGTCCAAAAACAGGTTAGCGTACCAGATCCTGAAAATTAAAAATTTGCGTTACGGCTTCATCCCCCTCGCACAGCATACTGATTGTCTGAAACACTATCGCATCAACGGCTTTTACTCGTATATCAGTACTTTTCAATTACATATTCGTCATTATTAACCTTTCAGGAAAGTCATGAATGAAAAATTAAATATCTCGAAAAAAATAACCGTCATTTTTACGTTTATTAAAAAATAATAGTATATTTGACTGTTTTTACAGACCAAATTATTTCGAATAACTAACTAAAGGTATCTATGGAAAATAATCATTCAACAGTTCCATTCGGATAGTTCGCACAGCATTGTTTTTTTCCCTATTGCTCCCACCGCTGAGGTTTAACCAACCTGAAGCGATGTAGGGCGCATATTCCTGTAGTTCCTTATTTTTTTGCATTTAAATCAAAATATTATAAATCAACGCATTGCTAAATGCAAATTTGTGAATTAGGCTAATTAATGTTTAACTAAAAAACCATGCTCTATGAAGTGTTCAAAATTGAGAAGTTGCTTCTCTTTTATGAGACATTCGGGTTTACCAGTAAAATTGTTGCTTATGGCTTTACTGGCGCTACCCGTTTCGCTCAAGGCAAGCTACGCTGGTTCAGTTCCAACTGAACAACCGCAGCAAAAATCAATTACCGGTAAAGTTACCGACCAAAACGGGCAGCCCCTTCCGGGAGTTTCCGTATTGGTAAAAGGTACAACAACCGGTACCATCACCGATGCCGACGGTAATTATACATTGCCGGCAGGTGCCTCAGCCAAAACATTGGTCTTCTCTTTTATCGGGATGCATGCCGAAGAGATTGCCATTGGCAACCAAAACTCAATTAGTGTTTCGTTGAAAGATGAAACCATTGGATTGGAAGAGGTTGTAGCCGTAGGTTATGGTGTACAGCGCAAAGTAACGGCTACCGGATCGGTCGTATCGTCAAAAGGGGCTGTACTCGAAAAATCTCCGAGTACCAACATGTCGAACAACCTTGTTGGCCGTATGCCTGGTCTTACCGCAGTAACCCGCAGCGGTGAACCTGGTGCCGACGGGGCCATTCTGCGGATTCGTGGATCGAACACCCTTGGCGACAATACACCACTCGTTGTTGTTGACGGTGTAGCCAATCGTGGGATGGAACGTATCAGCCCGAACGACATCGAATCGGTAACGGTATTGAAAGATGCTTCGGCTGCCATTTATGGTTCTCAAGCGGCAAACGGTGTAATTTTAATCACCACCAAACGTGGTAGCTTAGGCAAGCCCAAAGTTACCATCAACATTAATCAGGGTTTTAACCAACCCACGCGCATTCCCGAAATGGCCGATGCTGCCCAGTATGCTTCGATGCTGAACGAAATCAACTATTACAAGAACCCGTCAGGAGGACGTTATTCAAAATATTCGGAAGAGGATATCCAACTCTATTCTGACGGAACGGATCCCTGGGGCCACCCCAACACCGACTGGTTTGGCGAAGTTTTCAAGAAATGGTCGACCCAGAACCAACAGACCGCATCTATTTCGGGTGGTACCGACAATATGAAATACTTTATTTCATTGGGTGCCCGCTACGAAGACGGTTATTACAAACACAGTGCAACCAACTACAAACAGTATAACTTCCGTACCAATATCGATGGTAAAGTCAACAAATATATCAGTGTGGCTTTCGATGTTTCAGGTCGTGAAGAGTTACGCAACTATCCTACCCGTTCGGCTGGTTCAATTTTCCGTATGTTGATGCGCGGCAAACCCAATATGCCGGCCTACTGGCCCGACGGGACTCCCGGCCCCGATATCGAGTATGGTGACAACCCGGCCGTTACAACTACCGATGCCACCGGCTATGACAAAGACAAACGTTATATCCTCGAAACCAACCTTCGCACAGTTATCGAAATTCCTTGGGTGAAAGGTTTATCGGTTACCGCCAATGGGTCGTTCGACAAATTCTTCAAATTCCACAAGAAATTTGAAACCCCATGGTACCTTTATACCTGGGATGGAAATGATGATCATATCCTTAACAAAGGCAAACGCGGACTGGATGCACCACAGCTAACGGAAGACATGGAAGATACCCAGGCCCTGAATGGTAACATCTATGCCACATGGGACAGAACTTTCGACGAAGTTCACAATGTGAAAGTAATGGCCGGTGTTGAACGCCGCAGCGGTATGACCGACATATTCAGCGCTTTCCGTAAGAATTACATTTCGGCAGCTGTTGACCAGTTATTTGCCGGAGCTTCCGACCAATACATGAGCAACGATGGTTATGCCCGTCAAAATGCTTACCAGAGCTACTTTGGCCGTGTAAACTATGACTTGAATAAAAAATATATGGTCGAATTTGTTTGGCGTTACGATGGTTCGTACATGTTCCCAACCAAAAAGCAATTCGGTTTCTTCCCGGGCATTTCGGCCGGATGGCGTATCTCAGACGAGAACTTCTGGAAAGACAACATTGCATTCATTGAAGATTTCAAACTGCGCGGTTCGTGGGGTCAAACCGGTAACGACCGTATTAATGAATACCAATATTTAGCCACTTATGGTTACCTCTCTGGTAAAACATTCGTTTTTGGTACGGAAGAAGAAAAATTGCTCTACGAAACCAAAACACCAAACCCCGATGTAACCTGGGAAGTAGCCAACCAGGCCAATATTGGTTTTGATGCAACGATGCTTAATGGTAAACTGTCAATATCGGCTGATGTATTCAACAATGTCCGTTCTCAGATTTTGATTGCCCAAAATGCATCTGTCCCTAACTCAACAGGGCTCACATTGCCTCCTGTCAACTTAGGTAAGGTGAAAAACCGTGGTGCTGAAGGTTCAGTAACATACCACGGCAAAGCCGGTGAATTTGTTTACGACCTGTCGGTAAATGGCAGCTATTCGAAAAACGAAATCGTGTTCTGGGATGAAACCCCGGGCGTACCCGACTATCAGCGCTCTACAGGCCGTCCAATGGGTTCTTCGCTCTACTATCAGGCCATTGGGATTTTCAACAACCAGGCCGAAATTGATGCTTATCCTCATTGGGCCGGGGCACAACCTGGCGACGTTATCTTCGAAGATGTTGGTGGACCTGATGGTAAACCTGATGGCGTAATCGATGGTTTGGACCGCGTAATGAACGAGAAAAACAACTTCCCGAGATTTATCGGCGGCTTTACAGCCAATCTCCAGTACAAACAATTCGATATGACCATGTTGGTACAAGGCGCTGCCGGTGCAGTTCAGTATGTACGTGCCGAGTCAGGTGAAATTGGCAACTACTATAAAGACTTTGCCGATAATCGGTGGACTCCTGAAAATACGAATGCTGACTACCCGCGCACCTACAACCGTGACGAAGAATACTGGGCAAGCCAGGGTAACACCTTCTGGCTCAGGAGTACTGATTATGTCCGTTTGAAGAATATCGAAATCGGATATAGCCTTCCGTTATCACTGAACCAGAAGTTGGGTGTCGCCGGTTTGCGTTTCTATGTAAACGGTCAAAACCTGATAACCCTCGACAAAGCGAAACTAATCGACCCCGAAACTGAGGCCGGAACTTCGTATGCCCCGCAAAGGATTATTACCGGTGGTATCACTGTAACCTTTTAAATTGATTTGATTATGAAAAAATTATTATACATTTTGCTCTTTGCATCTGTCCTTGCTGTGCCCTATTCCTGCACAAAGACCGATGATTTTCTGGATAAAAAGCCATTAGGCGAATATTCGGAAGTGGATGTATGGACCGATCCCAATTTGGTTCAACCATTCGTCAACATGATGTACCGCAACGCATTGGGATTTCCTTTTGCCATTGAACGCCTGTCCGATTTCTCAGATGAATCGTTCTTTACCCCCGACTGGGATGTAACCAACTTCAACAAAAGTTTGATGACTGTTGATGATTTATTGGGTTGGGATGTTGACTGGGGCGATATCGACCCGACTTCTCACACCCGTCACTTTTTGTGGAACAGAATGTATGCCAACGTTCGCCGCGCCAATATTTTCTTTGCCAAAATTGGCGGAGTAGAAGGGGATCAGGCGGTAATCGACGATTTGAAAGGTCAGGCCTACTTTCTTCGCGCATGGATCTATTTCTATTTGACCAACATGTATGGTGGTGTTCCAATTATCACCAAAGTTTATTCATTGAACGATGAGTTCGAAGTCGAACGCGACAGCTACGAAAAATGTATCGACTTTATCGTCAGCCAGTGCGACTCGGCTGCCATGCACCTCTCAGATACATATGCCACAGATGGACATATTACCAAAGGTGCTGCTTTGGCACTCAAATCGAGAGTATTGCTTTATGCTGCCAGCGATTTGCACAACTCAGCCAAAAACAGTGTTGTAACCAGTGGTTTCGCTAAACCGGAATTGTTAGGTTACACGGCTGGTGATGCAACAGCCCGTTGGACAGCAGCTAAAAATGCGGCCAAAGCGGTTATCGACCTCAACAAATACAATCTTTACAAAGCCGTTCCGGGTGCTACCGACAGTGTGGCCCAGAATTTTGTCGACTATTTTACATCGAACAGCACAAATGAAGATATTCTGCTTCAGTACTTCAGTGCAAAAACCGATGAAAGCTGGTCGGGTTATAATCCTGCCCTCTACTGCGGTCCGAATGGCTACCACAACTGGGGGAACAATACGCCGCTTGGCGACCTGGTTGACGACTACGAAATGAAGGATGGTTCAAAATTCGATTGGAACAATCCGGTTCACAAAGCCAACCCGTACAAAAACCGCGATGCACGTCTATATGCATCTATCCTTTACGAAGGTGTGCAGTGGAGAAAACGTCCGGATGATGCATTGAAGATTGACCCGTTCAGCATGATTCAGGTTGGCCGTGTTTACGACAGCTCCGGTAAAATGATTAGGGCAGGATTGGATACCCGCGAAGGCCCGATTGAAGACTGGAACGGAGGTAAATCTGGTTACTATCTGCGCAAATGGGTTGACCCGACACTGGATCCTCAGTATGTCAAACAGACAGTTCCGTTTAAACATATCCGCTACGGCGAGGTGTTGATGAACTACGCTGAAGCCTGTATCGAACTGGGCCAGGATGCCGAAGCCCGTACCTACATCAATATGATTCGTATACGTGCCGGACAGCCACAACTTGCCGCGACAGTTACCGGCGATGCACTTCGTCAGGCTTACCGACAAGAGCGCAGGGTTGAATTTGCCTTCGAAGATCACCGTTTCTGGGATGTTCGCCGTTGGTTGATTGGTGCTGCAGCTTATCATCAAACCTCAGGGGTCGATGTAAGATATGTTACGACCGAAACATCGGTTGCGGCTTACCGCAAACCCGACGGATCAACATGGGGTGCCCCTATCTTCTCGAAGATGAATGTTCCGGGTGATGCCAGAGCATGGAACAACAAATGTTATTTCTTCCCGATTATGCGTGACGAAATGAACAAAAACACCAAATTGATTCAGAACCCTGGCTACTAATTGATTATATTACAGTTAAAAGCTGCTTCCCGGTAAAATGGGGAGCAGCTTTTTTATGATCCGCTTTTTTGGGTTAAAAATGGAAAGTTACTGACTCGCAAAGCGTTCTTCGATAATTCAGCTATATTTGAACACCGTTGAGAGCACTATAAACATGAAAAATAAAACTGCACAACTCTTTCCATTGGCCGTTATTTTGTTGTTTTTCGGTTTCTTCTTTTATTATTTTTTCAACTTGAACCGTTTTCACCTGCTTTATCTTGAGCAGTCGCAACTTTTTCTTTTTCAGGACAAATACTGGGCAAATCTGCTCTCGAAACCTGCAGGGGTATCGCACTATCTGGCTGCTTTTGTCACACAGTTCTTCGTTTCGCCACTTGTTGCCGCTTTGGTCGTTACGGCTATCGGGGTTACGCTTTTTGCGCTCTCGTATTCCCTTTTTTCAAAATTTGGGTTTGTCGCCCCAATTGCCGCGTTGATATGGCCGCTATTGCACCTCGCCATCCTAAACCCGGTCCAAAACCATATTGCCCTATCGGTTGGTTTCATGCTTTCGCTTCTATCTGTCCTGCTTTTTTTCGCATTAAAAGAATCAAGATGGCAAATATGGTTGGCGGCAACAGGTTTGCCATTCCTGATATTTGCCTGTGGAATCACAGGATTTTTGGCCACTATTATCATGACAGGCCACTATCTGATACAACGAAAATTCTTTCCCGCACTGGTTATCATCACCGTTTCGACACTTACGCCACTATTGCTGGCCAAATTCTATTACCTCTATCCGCTAAAATCGGTTTATGCTGCTCCTTTTCAATTTCCGGTAACGACCGAACTGCTTATCGCTGTGATAGCAGGTACTCTGATCTTTTCGATTATCATTTGGGCATCCCCATTTTCTTCAAATTACTTCTCCCCGACCCATCCCAAACGAATTATCATTTTAAATACGATCGCGTTTATCACGCTTATCTCTGTAGTTGCCGGAATCGTCCGTTTCAGATACGACCCGAAAACCGAGCAGATTCTTGCCATTGATCATGCAGCACAAGAGGGCAACTGGAGCAAAGTGCTGACGTTATCAGAAAAATATCCGGGGAACAATCGGTTAGTGCTCTATTATACCAATATGGCTCTTTATCAAACCGGTCAGTTGGGCAACCGAATGTTCGATTTTCGCCAGCAGGGTACACAGGGGTTATGGCTAAACTGGGAGCGCGACGGGGTTGCCCCTCTTTTTGGTGCCGAAATCTATTACCACCTGAATTATATCAACGAAGCCTATCGCTGGGCCTTCGAAGCAATGATGGCCAAAGGGCCATCGCCACGTCTGCTGAAACGACTGGCCGTCACTTCCATTATCAATGGCGATTACCAGGTGGCCGACAAATATCTCAATATTCTAGATCAAACCCTTTTTTACGACGATTGGGCCAAAGAAAAACGGAAATTGACCCATTCACCGGAACTGGCCAGCAACGACGTTGAAATCGGTCAAAAGAGAAAGATGAAAATTCATCATGATTTTATCGCGATTGAAAACACAAAAGATATCGGTTTGATACCACTGCTTCAAAGCCAACCCAACAACCGCATGGCATTCGAGTACCTGATGGCCTCATTTCTGCTGAATAAAGATCTCGAACACTTTACCGAATATATAGGCAGGCTGAAGGACTTTGGCTACCGTGAGATCCCACGTCACTACGAAGAGGCACTGATAGCCTGGATGCTTACCACCAAAAAGGAGATGACCCCCGAAGGATATGCCATTCGGCAATCGACGCTCGATAACTTCTCCCGCTACTACGACCTTCTGAAACAGAATGGACGAAATCCCGAAAAGGCCAAACAAATGCTTGCCAACCCGTTTGGAAACACTTTCTGGTACTATCTGAACTTCTCTAATAGCTCAAAAAACTGATATGCAAACATCGATCCGCCATAATAAGCCGATTGCATTGATGGTCTGCTGGCTGTCGTTGATGGTCGCCGGGTTTTCAGCCTGCCAACCTTCAGTAATGAACTATACCCTTACCGACCGCTTGCCAGCCATTTCGCCGGATTATACCGCGATATCCCTTCCACCCAATATTGCCCCGCTCAACTTTCAAATCGATGAACAAGGGGAAGATTTCGTGGCCAAAATCTGGTCGGCTAACAACGATACGTTAACGGTTCATTGTGCCGGCGGCAAAATCCAGATTGATGAAAACAGATGGAAAAACATCATTTCAAACAATAAGGGAATGAAACTCTGTATTGCTGTTTTTGCGCTGCATAACGGACGATGGACTCGGTTCAAAACCATTGAAAACCAAATTGCCAATGAGCCAATAGACAGCTACATGGCTTACCGGCTGGTTGAACCTCTTTTCGAAACATGGGATCAAATGGGAATCTATCAGCGTTGTCTGGAGAATTTTGATGAAAAAGCGGTTATGGCCAACACCATGAGTGACGGAAATTGTATGAATTGCCATGCTTTCAACAAAAACAGCAGTCGAACCATGATGTTCCATATGCGTGGCCGGTGGGCCGGAACCTACATCTACCGTGAAGGAAAACTTGAAAAGGTGAATACAAAAACTGACCAGACCATTTCGCCCGGGGTTTACCCTTCATGGCATCCCAATGGCCGCGATATCGCCTTTTCGGTCAACCACATTGCACAAACATTTCATGCAATGGCTGAAAAGAAGGTAGAAGTGCTCGATACCATTTCTGACATTATACTTTACGATGCCGTTCGCAACGAGGTTTTCAGCAACAAGGCCTTCTCAACAAAAAATCGGCTCGAAACCTTTCCCAGCTGGTCGCCCGACGGGAAGTGGCTCTATTACTGTAGTGCACTAAAACCTCAGCCTTTCCGTTACGATCAGGTTAAATACGATTTGTTAAGGGTAAATTACAACGAAGAAACACGCACATTCGGGGTCCCCGATACGATTGTCTCGTCGCAAAAAAACGGGAAGAGCGTTTCGTTTCCGCGAATATCGCCTGATGGAAAGTATGTCCTGTTCGCCCTTTCCGATTACGGGAATTTCTCCATTTGGCACCGCGAAAGCGATCTATATCTTCTTGATATCGAGAATAACATAATCGGCAAACCCGATATTAACAGCAACGAAACCGAAAGCTACCACACCTGGTCATCTTCCGGACGGTGGATTGTTTTCAGCAGCCGGCGTACCGACGGGCTTTTTACCCGCCCCTATTTTTGCTATTTCGACAGCGATGGTAAAGCACACAAACCGTTTTTGCTTCCGCAGAAAGATCCGGCCTACTACAATACTTTCCTCAAATCGTACAATATTCCGGAATTGGTTACTTCGGAAATCGAACTCACCCCCGGCGACATTGCCAATATCATGAAAAACCAGGCAAAAGATGCCAAGTATATGTCAAATTAAAAAACAGCAATCCCCGGTTAGAAAAGTTTCTGTCCGGGGATTGTGATAAAGAAGTTTATTGAGCGGCTTTTGCCAGTTTCAGCGCCTCGGTGGTGGTATAATATTTTACAATCATATTTGGCACCTCCCACTCTGGGAGTTTCCCTGCCCTGAGGTATTCGAGGTAGCGGGCTGTAACCTGTGCAAAGTGTGCTTCGTGGCCCACCTTGTAACTGTCGGGTACAATAATTTTCCAACATCCTTCACCCGATTTTTCGAAACCAAGGCCGCTGTTCGGGCTATTTTTTACCGCTTTGTCCAGTTCCGATTCAATTAGGGTTATATCTGCCCCCTGTGCCGCAGTGAGGTAAAGTGTCGGCGAATATTTTTCTGCTTCGCCCTGACGAATCTCAAGACTACAGTTCGTTCCACGCATGATGGAGTAGTGGGTATCGCCCGTGCCATCGGGGGCTTTGTAACGCCATTCGACCACCACTTTAGCCACATGGCCCTTGATTTTGTAAATCATTTCACCATTGGCAAATACATTCAGGTTGCCATCTTTGACATCATGCTGCAAATATCCGGGATAGTACTCTTGCAACGTGACACTTCTGAATTCTTCAGGTGTAAAAACGGTTGGCCATCGTTTGGCCGATAACATCGAAATATCTGATTTCTCGAGCACCTGCCCGGGAAAGCAGCCCCACTGCACCAAATCGACCAAATGGGTAGTGACATCGACAATACCTTCGCCTTGCTGGTTGACATCAAAGAACCATGCCGGACGGACCAGCGGGTTTCCCGACACATTCTTGTAAAAATGATGTACACTGATTTTTTCTACCGCGGGAAGTTCGGCAGTTCCGGGCAGTAAATTTCCGAACAACGCACTATTCTGCGAAAATTCTTTTTGCAACAGGGTGGTAATCTCGTAGCGCTCGGTCATGATATCGTAAAGCAAAACTCCTTTTTCGGCTGCCCGTTTGAACGACTCTTCCAGTTTCGGAAATTGATCGGCTGAAATAACCATTGGTTTGTCGGAAAGGACATTGAATCCTGCTTCAATCGATTTTTGGGTATAATCTGTCTTGATGCGATTGTTACCGGCCAGCACAACCACATTGCCATGCCTCTCGTCAAGCATCTTCTCCAAATAGCCACTTCCTTTGTAAACCACTTCATTCCAAGCCGTAGGACTATCAGCCCTTTTATTGTAGCCATCTATTCGGGCCAGATGTTGGTCGAGATCGCTGCCTTCGGGAGCATAAACGTAAACTTCCGGACTCACCTCCGAATACATATTTTTTTGGATCAGCGCAGCATGAAAATGGCCGGGATCGAGTGTAATCAACTTCACTTCGCCGGCTGCCCCTGTGAAACGGGTTAGAGGCTGTTTGGAGTCTCCCTTGGTTCCGCCGCATGAAGCTACAACGGTTGCCATAACGAGCAATGCCATAAGGATATTTGAGTTGCGGTTCATTGTTGTTGTACTTTTGATGTATGTAAAATAGGTTTATTTCAACTTCTGGTAATTTTCGAAATAATGAGCTACGGCTTCTGCCGAAAGCACCCCGGAATGAACAACCACCCTGTATTTCAGAACGATATTGTCGCCTTTCGGTAACCGGATATCCACTCCATTTTCGGGCCAATACATGGGAGTTGGCGAGATAAATCCATAATCGCGTGTAAACCAGGGAGCCGGATACCAACGATTCGAGGGATGCTGCATCATTACCAAGCCCTCAACGGTTTCGCCTCTACGTCCCGAAAGGCTCATCCAGGCCGAACTTTTTCCAAAAGTATCTTTCTCGCCCGATGCCTCTTCGGCATTCATCATTTCTCCGCCATTCTTTACCGAAAGATCGGCGGCTATCCTCGCACTGAAAAGGGAGTGATTGGTTTTTTTAATGACAACATCCTGAAGGGCTTCCATTTCAACAGCAAAGTCTATGATCCTGATTTCAGGCGATGGCGATGTAATGGTGATAAGTCGTTTGTCCTTCATTGGGGAGAGTGCCCCCGGCCGGCTCCATATACATTCGTCACTGATAACGACACTGTCGCCCCCCTCCTTCAGAATTTCAGCATTAACCGATATGATGCGACCACGTTCGAGCCCTTCCTGCCAGTAATTGCCGTCATTCAGCATATCGCAGCCAAAAAAGAGCGAACTGTGGTGCGGATATTCACCATTCCGCATCGAAGTAACCGAACCACCCGACGATGGCCCGTTTACCGGATAAAAAAAGGGATATTTCTCGTCAGGTGAAAAAATGTAGCTGGTAAAGAATTTTCCTCCAACAGTGACATTGATTTTCGAGCCGACTTTTACGGCATTGATTTGGGCGAAAAGCGACACCGAAGCCAAGACTGCTATCGCAAGCAGAACTATTTTAATTTTTCTCATCGCATTATATTTTCAATGAGCGGGTTCCGTAATGGGCACGTTGTGGCCGCGAAAGCATCGCGTTGGCTTCGTCGTCGCCTTTAAATCGTTCGGTAGCCGGGTCCCACTCCAGTTTACGCGACAGTTTCATGGCGATATGGGTAACCAGACAAACCGAGCATGCGCGGTGCCCCATCTCGACTGGCGAGATAGGCTCTTTACGGCTTTGAATGCAATCGAGCCAGTTGCCATGTTGATCATCGCTTTGGTAGAGGTGAATTTCATTTTCGCCAATCACCGAAGTGAGTATCTTGGGGTCACTGGCATCGAGTGCACGGCTGCTTTTCTCTTTCGATACCGGATCCGATGCAGTAGCATTATAGTCGCCCCGCGAAACAAAAATCCAACCGTCGGTACCTTCGTAGCGAATACCGTTAGGATAGCCGCCGCTGGTAAACATGGTAATTCCATTGGCATATTCGGCTTTGGCCATAAAATCGCCATGGACATCCCATAAGCCGCTTTTGGGAAACTGAGCAACCGCCTCGATTGCTACCGGACCGGTAAGTTCGGTGTCCATACCCCATGCTGCAGCATCGAAATGATGTTGTCCCCAACCAGTAATCATACCGGCACCAAATTGTTCACAACGCAGCCATCCCGGGCGATCGGACATGCTATTTTGCGGATGCACGCGCATTTCAGTATAATAGGCTTCAGGCGTTGAACCGAGCCACATGTCGTA
>RRZU011052291.1_pt1 | contig 13340 bp, 9 predicted proteins | sample 2165561 | NCBI WGS metagenome assembly RRZU01 (sample SAMN10456909, study PRJNA506462) | wastewater metagenome | isolation source: wastewater sludge | place: USA: Moscow, Idaho
AACCGGCAGGCTGTCGAACGTGCGATCCGCTTTGGTCTGGCCATTGATGCGCAAGTCGCTGCGAAATCGGTTTTTGCACGCAAGAACTACTTTTACCCTGACCTACCCAAAGGCTACCAGATCAGTCAGTTCGATCTGCCCGTGGTGCAGGGTGGCGCGCTGACGGTGCAGGTCGGCAGCGGCGAGCAGGCCTACGAAAAAACCATCCGCCTGACGCGTGCCCACCTCGAAGAAGATGCGGGCAAATCGCTGCACGAGGATTTCCACGGCAAATCCGGCATTGACCTCAACCGCGCCGGCACCCCGCTGCTCGAAATCGTCACCGAACCGGACATGCGTTCCGCTGACGAAGCAGTCGCCTACGCCCGTGCCCTGCATGCCCTGGTGCGCTGGATCGGCATCTGCGACGGCAACATGCAGGAAGGCTCGTTCCGCTGCGACGCCAACGTGTCCGTCCGCCGCCCCGGCGCTCCGTTGGGTACGCGGCGCGAGATCAAGAACCTCAACTCCTTCCGCTACCTCAAGGAAGCCATCGAATACGAAATCCGCTGGCAGATCGAAACCCTGGAAGACGGCGGCAGCATCCAGCAGGCCACCGTCCTGTTCGATCCGGACAGTGGCGAAACGCGCATGATGCGCAGCAAGGAAGACGCGCACGATTACCGCTACTTCCCCGATCCCGACCTCCTGCCCCTGGCTATCGGCGATGACTGGATCGCGCGCGTGCGCGGCGAACTGCCCGAATTACCCGCCCAGAAGCGCCAGCGCTTCATGGCTGACTTCGGCCTGTCCGCCTACGACGCCACAACGCTGACTGCCAGCCAGGAAATTGCCGATTATTTTGAAGCGACGGTTGACGCCGCGGGTGCTGGCGCGGCCAAGCCCTGCGCCAACTGGGTCATGGTCGACCTCGCCGCACGGCTGAACAAGGACGGGCTGGAGTTCACCCAGGCACCGGTCACGCCGGCACAGCTGGGCGGACTGGTGGCGCGCATCGTTGACCAGACCATTTCCAACAACATCGGCAAGAAGGTGTTCGAAGCGCTGTGGAATGGTGAAGGCACTTCCGCCGACGCCATCATCGAAGCCCAGGGCCTGAAGCAGATCACGGACAGTGGCGCCATTGCCAGCCTGGTCGATGAGGTGCTCGCCGCCAATGCTGCCAACGTCGCCGAATACCGCGCCGGCAAGGAGAAAGCGTTCAATGCGCTGGTTGGACAGGTGATGAAGGCCGCCAAGGGCAAGGCCAATCCGCAGCAGGTCAACGCCCTGCTCAAGGCCAAACTGGACGCCTGATCCGCCCCGCCGCGCAACCCGCCCGTCAGTCCCCTGCCGGGCGCTCAGCGCGTGCCTGTCGGCCGCCCTCCGGTCAGTTCCAGATAGCGCTTGCGATCAGCCTCGTATTTATTACTGGTCGCCACCAGTTCTTTGTTACGCAGCGCGATCAATTCCTGCTGCAACTGGATTTCGTGCCCGTTCGCCCGCAGCTGATTCGCCAGATCCACGGGCATGCTGCGTCGCTTGTAGAACTCTGCCTCGTTGGCGAGCTTGCGCTGCTTGTGCTGCAACTCGACCATTTCATCACGCGCTTCCTGCAGCGCCCGGCGCGCCTCGCCCTCAGCCTTTTTCTGCAGGTAATCGATATCTGCCAGCGTCGGGTAGGTGGTCAGTAGCGCCTGGTCCTTGCGCCATTGCTCGCGCTGGGCATCCTCGATGCGTTTTTGCTCGGCGGCGGCAGCGGCGGCCGCCGCTTTCTGCTCCGGCGTCAACGGCGCGGCCACTTCGCGCACCAGGTTGCCGGCGCGATCAAGAACACGGTAAGCCCGCCCCCGGCACTGCGCCGGCAGGGTATCGCCGCAGACACTGCGGCCGCTGGCCGAATCCTGGCAACAGTACATGCTCTTTGCGGCAGCGGCCGACTGTGCCGCCGCCGGCAAGGGGAGCAGCAACGCGAGGCAGGAAAGAGCGCAGCAGCACTTCATCTCAGGCATCCACCCCATAATTTTCCCGGTAGCGTGCAACAGCTTCCCGATATTCGGCAAACTCCGCGTGCTGGGCCAGATAATCGAGCAAATCCTTCAAGCCCGCCACTGCCACAACCGGAATGCCGTAGTCGCGCATCACTTCCTGCACCGCCGACAATTCACCCGTACCCCGCTCCTGGCGATCCAGAGCAATCAGTACACCAGCCGGTGTCGCCCCAGCGGCACGGATCAACTCCACCGATTCACGCACCGAGGTACCGGCGGAAATCACATCATCGACGATCAGCACCCGACCGCTGAGTGGCGCACCAACGATGTTGCCGCCCTCGCCGTGATCCTTGGCTTCCTTGCGATTGAAGGCAAAAGCGTAATTCTGCCCCTGCGCCGCCAGCGCCACTGCAATCGCCGCCACTAGCGGAATACCTTTGTAGGCTGGCCCGAACAGCATGTCGAAGGCGACGCCGCCGGTTTGCGCTGCTTTGGCGTAGAATCCGGCCAGCCGGCCCAGCGACGCTCCGTCATTGAACAGCCCGGCATTGAAGAAATAGGGCGACATGCGCCCAGCCTTGGTCTTGAATTCGCCGAAGCGCAACACCTTGCACGCAAGGGCGAATTCGATGAAATCCTGGCGAAAATCCATATCACCTCAAAACAAATCCGGTTAAACCCGGAATGCCCGCCATGTTACGCATCATCTCCCTGAATCTCAACGGTATACGCTCGGCATGGAGCAAAAACCTGCTGCCCTGGCTCTGCCAGCAGGAAGCCAGCATTGTTTGCCTGCAGGAACTGAAAGCCCAATTGCCTGACCTCTCCCCGGAAATGCTGTCGCCGGACGGCCTGCATGCGCACTACCACGCGGCGGAGAAAAAAGGCTACAGCGGCGTCGGCATCTGGGCGCGACAAGCCCCCGACCACGTCAGCGCCGGTTTTGGCGTACCCGAATTCGATGCCGAAGGACGTTACCTGCGTGCCGACTTCGCCAACCTGAGTGTCATTTCGCTCTACCTGCCGTCCGGCTCGGCGTCTCCGGAGCGCCAGGCCGCCAAATTCCGCTTCCTTGAAGCATTCCTGCCCCATCTGGCAGCGCTACGCGCCGAGGGCCGGGAAATCGTCATCTGCGGCGACTGGAATATCGCCCACCATGAAATCGACCTAAAAAACTGGAAATCGAACCAGAAAAACTCCGGTTTCCTGCCCGAAGAGCGCGCCTGGCTCGGCCAGGTGCTTGCCGAAGGCGGCTGGCGCGATGTCTATCGCCAACTCTATCCCGCCACAACCGATGATTGCTACACCTGGTGGTCGAATCGCGGGCAGGCCTGGGCGAAGAACGTCGGCTGGCGGCTCGACTACCAGCTGGCGACGCCAGCACTTGCTGCACAGGCACGGCAAGCGCGCGTCTACAAGGCGCAGCGCTTCAGCGACCACGCCCCGTTGATCATCGACTACGATTATCCGGCGTGATTCAAGCCGCCTGACTTTCCAAACCACTAACCACCAGCCACTGCATTTCACGCTGAAAGCTTGTTATTCGTCACTTTTTAGCCGGATGGACTAAAGTATTCTCCGATTTTTCCGTGATTCCGATGATGAGCCTTAAAACGAAGAACGGGCGTCCGGCCCGCCTTGCCGGAATTTTCGCTGCCTGCGGCCTGGCAGCCTTCTCACTGCCGCTTTCGGCGGCCTGGCAGGTGGTGGCGAACGAGCAGGGCAAGCGGATCGAAATCGAGCGCAACAGCGTCGCTGCCAGCGGGCAGAACGGTGCCACGGCGCTGGGCCGGGTCGTGCTTGACAAGCCGATCGTCGATCCGAGAACCACAACCTCCTATCAGACGATCGAAATCCTCAATCGCTACGACTGCAAGGAGCGTACCTACGCCACGCTGAAGCGCGCCTATTACAAGGAAGATGGCGAGCTGCTGCGGCAGGAAGATGTGAAAGTTCCCAATGACATGCCAGTGCGTAGTGGAACACCCGACGACAAACTCTTTCGTGAAGCCTGTCGTCCCAAAGGGGCTGCCGAGGCAAGCAAGGTCACGGCCGGTGAAACCATCGGCAAGGTCAACGAGATGGCCGCGGGGTTACGCCAGCATAATGAAGCGCTGATCGACAAGGCAGTCAAAAAGGATGTGCAGCGCCTGGCAGCGCAGGCCAGAGAAACGCTGACTGGCAAGCGTGGAGCGGTAACGGCATCGTCAGCGGGTAGTGCCAGAGCCCGTGGCAGCAAGGTCGCCGCAGTGGAACCGGTACGCCTTGCCTGGTCCTACGAGGGCGATAGCGGGCCGATGTTCTGGGGCAGGCTGAACAGTGACTACCAGCTTTGTGCCTCCGGTCGGCGGCAGTCACCGATCGACCTCCGCGAGGGCTTTGCCGTCGATCTCGAACCGATCCGTTTTGACTATCTGCCTGCGTCGTTCCGGGTGGCTGACAGCGGCAGGAATCTGGTGGTTTTCAGCTATGGCGGTAGTCTGAGCCTGCTTGGCAAACCCTATGCGCTGACCCAATTCCAGTTTCATCGACCGTCCGAAACCGCAGTGGATGGCAGGCACTTCGACATGGAGGTGCAACTCACGCATCGCGCAGCAGATGGCAAGGTGGTCATCCTCAGTGTTTTGCTGGAAAAAGGCGGCGAAAATCCGTTCATCCAGCGTGTGCTCAACAATCTGCCGCTGGAGCGGGGTGGCGAACTCGCCCCGCCGGAGCAGCGTCTCGACACGGAGCAGCTACTCCCGGCCGACCGGCGCTACTACACCTTCATGGGCTCCCTGACGACCCCCCCGTGTACCGAAGACGTGCAATGGCTGGTGCTCAAACAGCCACAGGCGATTTCCTCCGAACAGTTGAATATTTTCGAGCGCCTCTACCCGCCCAATGCCCGTCCGCTACAACCCGGTTTCGGGCGGATCATCAAGGAATCGCGCTGAGCGTGCTCAGGAGCAAGCGCTCGGGCTCAGGGCTTCGGTGAGCGCTCCAGCCATTTGAGCAGGGTGGAAAACAGCACGGCGGAATCGAAGGGCTTGGCGATGAAGTCATTCATCCCGGCCTCCAGGCAGCGCTCCCTGTCTTCGGCAAAGGCATTGGCCGTCATGGCCAGGATGGGAATGTGCTGGCAGTCCGGCAGCCTGCGTATCTGTCTTGTTGCGTCAAGTCCGTTCAGATGGGGCATCTGCATATCCATGACGATCAGTGCGTAAGTGTTTTCCTTGGTCTTCTGGATGGCCTGGAGACCGTCTTCCGCCGTATCCACTGTCAGGCCGACTTCATTGAGCAGGAAGCGGGCAATTTCCAGGTTGACAGGTTCGTCGTCGACCAGCAGGACGCGACGTCCCTGATGGTGCTGGCGGAGCAGCGATTCGGCGTCCGAATTGTCAGCGGACGATGCGCTCCGGCTGCCGCTTTGCTTGCCAAGGCGTGCGGTAAACCAGAAGAGGCTGCCAACGCCGGGGGTGCTCTCGACGCCCACTTTCCCGCCCATCAGCTCGATGATCCGCCGGGTGATCGCCAGTCCGAGGCCGGTGCCGCCGTATTTTCGTGTGGTGGAGTTGTCGGCCTGTTCAAAGGCGTTGAACAGCCGGGGGATGGCTTCTTGCGGGATGCCGACACCGGTATCGTGCACCTCGAAGCGCACCATGGCCTCCTGCTCGTCCTCTTGCAGCAGGAAAGCGCGCAAAAGGACACTTCCCTGCTCGGTAAACTTGACCGCGTTTGCAGCGTAATTGAGCAATGCCTGTTGCAGACGCGTGGGATCGCCCTGCAGATTTGTCGGAAGGTCAGCGCAGTCGGTTTTTAGCTGCAGTCCTTTGGAACGGGCGCGTTCATTCAGGATCGAACAGACGTTGCTCAACAGGGCGGGAATGGAAACCGCGGTGTTTTCAAGCGCGAACTTGCCGGCTTCGATCTTGGAAAGGTCGAGGATGTTGTTCAGGGTGCCCAGCAGGTGACTGGTTGATGCCTCGATCTTGTCCAGGCGCTCGGACTGTCTGTCGCTGACACCTTCGCGCCGGAGCACATTGGCCATGCCCAGGATGGCATTCAGCGGCGTGCGGATCTCGTGACTCATGTTGGCCAGGAAGGCACTCTTGGCGCGGCTGGCCGCCTCGGCAACCAGTAGCGCATCCGCCAGGATCTTTTCAGCCTGTTTGTGGGTGGTGATGTCGCGGCTGATGCCGAAAATGCCGACAATCTCACCCTGACCATCCCTGAGCGGCCACCGGCTGGCGGAGAGATAGCGTTCCTTCCCTTCGGTGTCGTAGTAGGTGGTTTCCTGGTTCAGTAGCGGCTTGCCGCTGGTGGTGATCGAGAGCTCGTCCTTTTCAAAGTCCTGGGCAACACTGGGTCGGAAGATGTCGCTATCTTTTTTCCCGACCATGTCGCGCCAGTGGCTATAGCCGGTGTTTTCGGCCAGCGCCTGACTGCAGAAACGGAAGTTGCCCTCGTTATCCTTGAAAAATATCTGATCGGTGGTCTGGTTGAGGAGCGCTTCGAAGTCCCGATTGAATTCGGAAATCTTCCGTTCCGCCCGTTCACGCCGTGCGATGCCACGCAGCAAGACCCAGAACAGCAGGGAAAACAGCAGGGTGGCCGCCCCTGCGATGGTCAGCATGAGGCGTTGATGAGTGTGCACCGAAGCCATCTGTTCATCGACGCCGGCCCCAACGATGACACTGATGCCGTATCTGGGCATTCTGACGTAGCCAACGACACGCTCGGCGCCATCAATACTCGAAGAGACATGGAAGTTGCCTTTGAGCGGATGATTGGGGCCTGACGGGGGCGCGGAAACCAATTTCTTGCCGATGTGTTTTTCCAGGTCGGGGGAGCGCGCCAGGATCTCGCCCGTTTCGCGCAGGATGAGCACCAGGCCCCGCTCGCCAAGATTGATCTTCTGATAGAAACGGACGAAGTAGACCGGATCGACCGAAACCACGATCACGCCAACAAATTTGCCATGATCAAAAATCGGGCGGGACAACTGGATCGACCACTTGCCAGAAGCTCTTCCCATGACCGGCCGACTGACGAATAGCCGGTCCAGATGCTGCGCATCCAGGTGCACCCGGATATGTTCGCGGTCGGAAAGGTTGACCGGCGGCCCGCCTGCCGTAGAGAAAATGAGCGTGCCATCCGGGCTGACGATGCCGATCTGGACGACGGAATCATCGAGCAGTTCCTGATAGCGCTTGATGGCGTCAGGAAAGGCTTTCGGGTTGGCCAGCCAGGCCTCGCGCAACTGGAGCAGCACGAATTCACCGCGAGAGAAAGTCAGTTCGGTATGTTCGGCAAAGGCCAGGCTGAGCGTCGAGGTCTGTTCCCGAAGCTGCGCTTCCGCGACAGATTCCGAATTGACGTAATCCCAGCCGACAGCACTCCACAGCGCACCAAGCACACAGGCGAGCAGCAGGAATAGTTGGCGGGGCAGGGACATGGGTCGGGTGTTTGATTTACGAAGATGGCGGGGAGGGAAAATGGATTCTAGTAGAGTTGCCGCCCGGACTTCAAGCAAATAGCTGCCTGCCAGGCATAATCGTCGTGAAACTGACTCTTATTTGCTCTGCTGATGCCTGTCCATGGCGCGACGGCGTAGATCTTCGGTGATCTTTTCCATCTCGGCAGTTGGCGATTTCCTGCGCTGTTGCGCGCGCTGCTTCCTTCCGGCGTCGCAAATCACGCTGAATACCAGATAGTGCGCGAGGGCGTTGACGACGATGAGCATGCATTCGAGTTGCAGTAGCGGCCACATGATGGTTCGCCGGAAATTGGTTCCGAGCACGAAATAGAAGCCTTCGAAAAATCCGGCCTGCGAACGCATCAGGGTGAGAAAGGACTCATATGGTGGAAAGGCCAGAACAAGCAGCAGATTGATGACCGTCAGGCAGACGATGCCGCGCCCGAAGCGCAGTTCCGGCGCGCTGCCCTGTTGTGGCGACGTGGTGAGTAGCAGCCAGGCGAGCAGGGCATTGGCACCGACATACATGAGCTGCATGCTCAGCAGTTCCTTGTAGATCGGCAACCTGCCGAACTGCATGAAAACCGGATAGAAGCCCTCGAATCCGGAGAGCTGGATCCGCGCCAGCGGCTGGCTGGCGAACGGGGGGAACAGCAGCATCAGCAGGATGTTCAGGGCGGCAGAAACGATGACCAGCCGTTGGTACTTGTTCATCAACGCCTCTCCGCGAAGTGAATGGTGGGCAAGTATAGCCATGTCGTGCGGGCTGCGGCAATATCACGCGCGGCGAGCCGGATTTGAGGCGCCGGAAAGGCAAGCGTTTATAATGCCGCCTGCTCAAAAAATCCCTCTTCATTTTTTCAAGGAACTGAAATGCGTCGCACCCGGTTATCGATCCTTTTTGTCCTGCTGCTTTCCACTTTTTCGGTACTGGCCGCGCCAGCAGGGGCCAAGGCCAAAGCCAGAGCGCCCAAGCCAGCGGCGGCGCCTGCTTTGCCGGCTCAATTGGTGCTGGGGCATCAACTCGACGAGGAAAGCGCTGAGCGTCTGGAACCGCTGATCGAACAGTTCAACAGCCAGAACAAGGAGGTGCAGATCAGCCTGGCACGCCGAGTGGCAGGTGAGGCGCCGAAGCACATCAACCTGGTCACGACGGAGGAGCAGCTACGCTTCACCGACAACAAGGCCCGGTTCCGTCCGCTGCACGAACTGATGCGTGCCGCCAAGGAGCCTTTCGATGCCGCCAAACTGTCGCCGGAACTGCGTGACGGCCTGGTGGATGGCCGGGGCCGTCTGATGGCCTTGCCGCTGGCCTTCTCGACGCCGGTGCTGTACATCAACAAGGAAGCCTTCCGCAAAGCCAGGCTGGATCCCGAAAATCCGCCAAAAACCTGGCTCGAAATGCAGGAAGTTGCCGGGCAACTGTTTGAAGCGGGTGAACGTTGTCCCTTTACCACGTCCTGGCCGACCTGGACCTTTATCGATAACGTCAGTACCTGGAATGGTGTCGATGTCAGCGACAACAAGGGCAAGCTGACATTCAATGGTCTGGTGCAGGTCAAGCACCTGGCGATGATGGCTTCCTGGCACAAGGCCAAATACCTGCACCTGTTCGGCCATCGTGACGAGGCGGATCGCCGCTTTGCCAATGGGGAATGTGCGATGCTGACCAGCAACTCCTCGCTATTTACCCAGTTGAATATCAGCAAGCAGGTCGACGCGGGCGCATCGACCTTCCCGTATCACGACGATGTCTATGGTGCGCCGAAGAATACGCTGGCTGATGGGGCCGCACTGTGGTTTTCTGCTGATCTCAAACCGGCCGAAGTCAAGGGCGCGGCCAAATTCGTCAATTACGTTCTTGGCCCGGAAATCCAGATCCGGCTGACCCTGGCCGGTGGCTTCCTGCCGATCACGCCGGTGGCGCGTGCCACGGCGTCGAGCAAGCTGCTGCAATCCGACCTCTACGCCTTGCAGGCTGCCTATTCGCAGCTTCAGGGCAAGACCATTGCGCCGAAAGTCCGTCCGTCGCAGATTGCCGCCGTCCGTACCATTCTTGACGAAGAGCTCGATGCCGTCTGGGCAAACCGCAAACCGGCCAAGGAAGCCCTGGACAGCGCCGCACAGCGCGCCAATGCCGCATTGAACCGCCCACGGAAAAAGCGGCGAAACTGAAATCGTCCCGTTTGACGGGGCATACAGAAACAGCGTCATGACCGGAAAGGCATGGCGCTGTTTTTTTACACCGTTTACATGCCCGATCTTGAAATTAGTCAATCGACCAACTAATATCGAGACATGAAAAAAACAGTCAAGACCGCCGATCGCGGCGACCAGACGCGTAGCGCACTGGTTCAGGCCGCACTGGCCGCATTCTCGGAAAAGGGCTTTCATGGCGTCAGCACGCGCGAGATTGCCGGGACGGCCCAGGTCAATCAGGCGCTGATCGGTTACCACTTCGGCAACAAGGAAGGCCTCTACCTTGCGGTGTTTGCCTATCTCTGCGAGCAGATTCAAAGCCGCGTCGACCCGTTTGCCGGGCAGATCGAGGCGCGTCTGCATGCGCTTCAGGGCAAAGAGCTTCCGCGTGAGGAATCCATCGCCTTGCTGCTCAGGCTGCTGGAGGGCCTCGCCACCCTGTTTACCAATCCGCAGTCCAACCCCTGGGCCAAGCTGATCCTGAGCGAACAGCAGTCGCCGACCCGTGCCTTCGACCTGCTGCACGAGCGCTTCATGGGGCGTTACATGGCCTTGATGGTCGAGTTGACGCGGCGCATCCGTCCGCAGGATGACACCGAGCAGCTCCGCCTGTGTGTGGCCACGATTCTCGGACAGATGTTGGTGTTTCGTGCGGCCCCGGCCAGTATTTTCCGGCTGCTGGCTTGGGACAGCGTTAATCCGCAACAGCTTGAAGCCATCCTCCGGCAATTGCGCCGGAATGTTCGCGCCGTTCTGGACGCGCAGGAGTAGATGATGAACAAAAAACGTGCTGCCATCCTTGTGCTGCTGATCGCGCTGGTCGCAGGGGGCATCTGGTTGTGGCAGGGCCAGTCACCGGCCGCTTCCGGGCCGCTGCTGCTGCACGGCAACGTCGATACCCGCGAGGTCGATCTGGCTTTCCGTCAGCCGGGGCGGCTGGCCAGGCTGTTGTTCGACGAAGGGGCCAGCGTCAAACAGGGTGAATTGCTGGCGGAACTTGACGCCCGGCCTTACGAGGATGCGCTGGCGCTGGCCCGTGCCAATCGCGCCCAGGCGCAAGCCGAACTCGACAAGCTGCGCCGCGGTTCCCGCGTGCAGGAGGTCGCGCAGGCCGCCGCCGCGATGCGTCAGGCCGAGGCGGCGGCGGCCGAAGCCGAGCGCAACTTTTCCCGGCAAAGCACCCTGGCCGAAAGCGGGGCAGCCAGCGAACGCACGCTGGAGGCGGCCCGGAGCGCCCGCGAACAGGCTCGCGCCGCGCTCTCTGCCGCCGAGCAGGGCTGGCAGCTACGCAAGGAGGGTTTTCGACAGGAAGACATCGCCGCGGCCGAAGCCCGTCTGGCCGCCGCCGAGGCCCAATATTCACAGGCGCAAACTGCGCTGGCCGACACCCGCCTCTGCGCCCCCTCTGATGGGCTGATTTCCGCGCGGGTTCGCGAAGCGGGCAGCATGGTCACGAGCAATGCGCCGGTTTACACCCTCTCCCTGCAGGAGCCGATCTACGTCCGTGCCTACGTCAGCCAGACGCAACTGACGCGTGTCCAGCCCGGTGCAGCGGTCAGCGTCAAGGCCGATGGCAATGAGGAATGGCTCAAGGGAACGGTCGGCTTCATTTCGCCGCGCGCGGAATTTACCCCGAAATCGGTCGAAACCGCCGCCCTGCGCACCGATCTCGTTTATCGCGTGCGCATTGTCCTGCCGGGTGGGGCCAGAGTGCTGCGTCAGGGGATGCCGGTTACGGTGCGGGTCGGGGAATAAATGCCCTCTGCGCCAAGCATCTGCCTGAATGGCGTGGTCAAACGCTTTCGGGGCGTCACGGCGCTCGCGGGCATTGATGCGGCGATTCTGCCGGGACGGCTGACCGGTCTTGTCGGCCCCGATGGCGCGGGAAAAACCACCTTGATGCGCCTGATGGCCGGACTGCTGCACCCCGACGCGGGCAGTATCACCGTCATGGGCTGCGATACCGTCAGCGCGCAGGATGAAATTGCCCACCTGACCGGCTACATGCCGCAGCGCTTCGGTCTGTACGAAGACCTCTCGGTCATGGAGAACCTGCGTCTTTACGCCGAACTGCGTGCCCTGCCTGCCGCGCAGCGGGCGGATACCTTTGCGCGACTCCTTGACTTCACCCGGCTCGGGCCATTTACCGCCCGGCTGGCCGGCAAGCTTTCCGGTGGCATGAAGCAGAAGCTCGGGCTGGCCTGCGCCCTGATGGCCCGCCCCAAAGTGTTGCTGCTCGACGAACCGGGCGTCGGCGTCGATCCGGTCAGTCGTCAGGATTTATGGCGCATGGTCGGCGAACTGACTGGCGAAGGCATGGCCGTGGTGTGGTCGACGGCCTATCTGGACGAGGCCGAGCAGTGCGCCACGGTGCTGCTGCTGAATGAGGGCAAGCTGGCGTTTCAGGGAACGCCGGACACCCTGAGCCAGCGTCTGCAAGGACGCTGCTATCGCCTGGTCAATGCCCACGGCGACCGGCGCGAACTGCTGACAGCGGCGCTGCAACTGCCCGAGGTCAGCGACGGCGTGATTCAGGGCCGCGCCCTGCGCCTGGTCTTGCGCGCAGAGGCGGTACCGGCATCGACAGAAGCGCTGGCGCAGGCAGCCGGGGCGAGCTTGCAGGCGGTCGAGCCGCATTTCGAGGACGCTTTTGTCGACCTTCTCGGCGGTGGGCCCGGCGGACATTCGGTGATTGCCGAATTGATGGCGCCGGTCAGTCTGGAAACGCCGATTGCCGTGTCCTGCCAGCAGTTGAGCAAGCGCTTTGGTCGCTTCACGGCGGCCGATACGGTCAGCCTGGAGGTTCGTCAGGGCGAAATCTTCGGCCTTCTGGGGCCGAACGGGGCCGGAAAATCGACCACTTTCAAGATGCTGTGCGGCCTGCTGCGCCCCAGCGACGGCGTGGCCCGCGTGACCGGTCTGGATCTGGCCCACGCCAGCAGTGCCGCCAAAAGCCGGATCGGATACATGGCGCAGAAATTCTCGCTCTACAACCTGTTGTCGGTGCGCCAGAACCTCGAATTTTCGGCGGGTGTCTATGGGCTGTCCGGGGCGCTTCGGGCGCAGCGCATCGACGAAATGATCGAAGCCTTCGAACTGCAACGCTTTCTCGACGCTGCGCCGGATGATCTGTCGCTCGGCTACAGGCAGCGGCTGGCACTGGCCTGTGCGGTCATGCACCGCCCTTCGGTGCTGTTTCTCGACGAGCCGACTTCGGGCGTCGATCCGATCACCCGGCGCGAATTCTGGACGCACATCAACGGTCTGGTGCATAAGGGCGTGACCGTCATGGTGACCACCCATTTCATGGATGAGGCCGAATACTGCGACCGCGTGGCGCTGATGTACCGCGCACGGGTGATCGCGCTGGATACGCCGGATGCGCTGAAAGCCCGCGTGGCGCGGGATAGCGAACACGAACCGACGATGGAAGAAGCCTTCATCGGCCTGATCGAGGCGGTGGAGGCGGAAAGAGAGGCCGGGCAGGGAAGGGAGAAGGGGGAAGGGAAAAGGGATGTAAGGCAGGGAAGGGCGAAGGGCGAAGGGCGAAGGGAAACCTCCGCAGTTCATTCCCCTCCCCGCAAATTCAGTCTCCGCCGCCTGCTGGCCATCGTGCGCAAGGAAAGCCTGCAGGCTCTGCGCGACCCGTCCACCCTGCTGGTGGCGGTCGTCCTGCCGGTGCTGATGCTGTTCCTGTTCGCCTACGCGGT
>RRZU010579160.1_pt1 | contig 13338 bp, 8 predicted proteins | sample 2165561 | NCBI WGS metagenome assembly RRZU01 (sample SAMN10456909, study PRJNA506462) | wastewater metagenome | isolation source: wastewater sludge | place: USA: Moscow, Idaho
CCTGCTGAGTAAATGCCTCAGTACCTAACTGATAAAGTACATACTGTTTGGCTTCCATTACACGGGCATTGGGATTCTTTATTTTATTGATTGACTCAATGGAAGTCTGATAGTTTTTCGAACTAAAGTAAGCACTTGCCAAATAGTTTTGAGCCTTATCATTGTGTTTTGAATTAGGAAATTCCGTCAGAAAACGTTCGAAAGCGGTTATCGACTCGCCAAATGCAGAAGTAGTTTCAAAACTTGTAAGCGCATAATTAAACATCGCTTCCTCTCTCACACCCGGATTGAAGTTGGTAGTCAGAGCAGCTTCAAAAGCCAATCGGGCATTTGTTTTATCACCCGTTTTGATATATGAATTTCCAATGTGCAAATATGCATTTTCGCTCAATTCGTCTTTATCGGTAGTTATTTTTGACAAATACTGAATCGATTCAGCAAATTTTGATTGGTTGTACAACGACAACCCCAACATATACATATCATTACGCAATGTTTGTGGTGCCAGCTTTTCGTATTGTTTTAAATTGCTTATTGCTTTCGGATAATCCTTTTTTCCATAAGCAATTTCGCCCATAATTCTGTAAATTTCAGCATTTGCCGGATTTGATGGGTTGTTTTTAAGCAGTGTTTCGGCACGTCCGTTGAGTTCATCAAAATTTTTCTGATAATAGTAAATCTGAATAATATAGTATGGTACCAGATTTTTATAAGCGGGATTATCTTCAATTTTTAAAAATTCAGGCAAGGCAGCCGCATAATTACCAAGCGTATACTCCGAATATGCATAATAATAGGTCGCAGCCAGGTCGTAACGCGTTTTCATATCTTTCAAACGCTTGAAAATGGTCAAAGCATCGTTAAAATTCTTAGTTTGTATACAGGCAAATCCCTTGCTGAATAAATAATCAACTTTTTCGTATCTGCCCAATCTGTTTTCATTCACCTTATTAAAATGCAACAATGCATTTTTGTAGTCTTTTGCCTGAGAATCCATCATACCAAGCATAAAGTTGGCTAAATCGGCAAAGGGTGTATAAGGATGTTGTACCAGATACAAACGCATCTTTGTGGGAGCATCTTTTTGCTTCAGATAGTAGGCATTAGCTGCAATATAAAAGCCGGCTTCCTGTAACTGTCCGGCATTCACCATGGGCGTTTTGCGTACAAAAGCCTCAAAACTCCGGTATGAAGCAGCATATTTACGCTGGTTGTAAAATTCCTTTCCCTGATTGAACAGCACATCGCTATTACTAAAGTATTTGGTTTCCTGTGCAGTGGCAAGAAAAACGGCACTTATCAAAATACTTACAAGAAGTAGTCTACGCATATTATTTAGTCATTTATTTAGTGTTAATATACATTTTTATTGCCCGTTGAATAGAACCGAGTCCAAAATCATCCGGCTTCAGGTTTGCTTTTTCGACAAACAAAAACTCTGCCACATCATCAGCAGCAGACATGTTTTTTGTACTTATTGGTACACACTGAAAAAAAATATCGAGTGTTGGTATACTTAATCCGCTATACAAATAAGTATTGGGAATAGAGAACAAATATTTCATTTCAGCTATTTCTAATCCTAACTCTTCAAAAAGTTCGCGTGCCATGGCTTCTTCGGCCGTTTCATTGGCATCTACAAAACCTCCGGGTAAATCAAGTGTACCCATAGCAGGATCTTTGGCCCGCTTACAAACAAGTAAACGGCCTTCGGCATCCGTAATAAATGCCGCTACAGCAGCCGAAGGATTCATATAAAAACTGAAATTACAGCTATCGCAATGCTTGGATTTCACTCCCGATAAATGAAAATCGGGCGAACCACAATGGGGACAATGCTGTAAAAATTCGTTGAAATGCATAAATTAAATCTCAATAAGTACAAAGATACAATTTTTGTTTCAAAAGCCGGAATAAACTATATTTGGGGATTTTATATTCACAATAACGACAAAAAACGTTGTAAATTGTTGATTTTTTGATTAAAGTAAGTTAGTTTGTTGAAAACTTAGTTCGTATAGATCACAGTAATCAGCACAAAATCATTATTTTTGCGAAAATTAGACTTTTTATGGGAAGAAAACTTCAATATCAGCAAGAGGATGATGCTACCGAGCTAATTGCCCGGTATCAGTTGTACCTCGATGGGAAAGGCCCCGGCTATTTCGATGTAGAAGAGCTTGAACTGATTGTAGAGTACTTCCTGCGTCGGGGAAAAACACGTGAAGGAAATTCAGCCATTGATCTGGGTTTGAAATTGCATCCCGGAAACAGCACCTTACAAGCTAAACGGGCAAAAATATACCTTGCATTGGGCGAGACACAAAAGGCACTTAGAATACTTGAAACCCTGACTAACAACTCCGACTACGAATTATTGCTACTGAAAGCCGAAGCACTCACCAAATCGGGTCGTCAGAAAGAAGCCGAACTGCTTTGTCAGCAAATCATCGAAAACGAAGGCGACGATATTGATAATATTGCCCTTGATATTGCGTTCATATTTATTGCCGATCTTGATTTCGAACGCGCTCTGCATTTTTTAAAACAGGGCGATAAATATAATAACAGTAATACCGACCTGCTTTTTGAGTTAGCATTTTGCTACGAGCAGCTCATTCAGACTTCCGAAGCAATTGAGGTCTATAATCGGATTATCAACATCGACTCGTTTTTACCTGAAGCCTGGTTTAACCTGGGGCAAGTGTATTTTGTACTCGAAGATTATGCCAAAGCCCTCACCGCCTACGATTTTGTAATGGCCATCAACGAAAACGATTCTTTGGCTTGTTTGCAAAAAGCGCACGCGCATTTTCAGTTAGAACAATATCCACAGGCCGTAGAAACGTATTTGGACTATGCGAAAATGACTGGCGAAAACTGGCAAACCCGACTTTTTGTAGCTGAAAGTTACGAAAAAATGGAAGACTTTGATACCGCCATTAAGTATTATCAAATGTCGCTCGAGGAAAACAAAGAAAATTACGATGCCCTGACGGGAATTGCAATTTGTCTGCTTGAAAAAGAACAATTTGTGGAAAGCATTCAGTACACCGAACGTGCATTGGCCATAAACGAAACAGCTCACGATGCCTGGGTTTATTTAGCCGAAGCATTGATAGGAATAGACAATCTGGAGGAAGCCTTATTAGCATATCTGAAATCAATTTCACTGGAGCCCAATCAGCCCGACACTTTAATGGCAATAGCCAATATTTGCATGGATAAAGGCGAATGGAAAACTGCTCTTGAATACTATTTGGCTGCATACAATATGGATAACACACTGGAATTTATTGATTTATTCCTGGCCATTTCGTTTTACAAAAACAAAAATATGAGTGCTTCGAAAATATATCTGCACAAAGCAATGGCTCAAAATTTAGATGCTGAAAGATTGTTTTTTGAGGTTTGCCCCGATGCTGACAAACTTAGCTTTTTATAATCAAAAGATATTATTAATCCCAACAATATGTCAAAAAGAATCCTGTTATTTTGCCTTCTGGCATTACTAACCTTCAAAATTAGTGCTCAAACACCAGTAGAAACCGACAGTTTGTCGATTATTCAGCAAGTAGAGCATTGGTACGAAAACAATATGAATTATGGCAGCATCACAGCCTTAATGACCATTGAGAGTTCATTTATTCCGTTCCCATCAGAAGTGGTAATTCCACCGGCAGCATATATTGCCAGCAAACCCGATAGTCATCTGAACATCTTTTTAGTTGTTTTATTTGGTACAATCGGAGCTTTAATTGGCGCTTACATCAATTATTTTTTAGCGTTATGGCTGGGCCGTCCGGTCATGTACAAGCTGGCCGACAGCAAATTAGGAAAGCTACTTATGCTATCGAGCGAAAAAATTAAAAAATCAGAACAATATTTCAACGACCACGGCAAAGTTTCAACCTTTGTTGGCCGACTGGTACCCGGTATTCGTCAGCTTATATCGCTTCCGGCAGGTTTAGCCCGGATGAATTTTTTGAGTTTTACACTATACACTATACTTGGAGCCGGCGCATGGAACATTGTACTTGCACTATTGGGCTATTTAGCGCACGGACAAGCCGACTTAATTAACAAATACAGTCACGAATTAAGTATCGCCATTCTGGCTTTACTCGCTGTAGTTGTACTTTGGTATGCATTCAAATTTATTCTTAAGAAAATCAAAAACAAACAAAAATAATGCGGCAGTTTGGTTTAATTGGCTACCCGTTAGGGCATTCATTCTCAAAACGCTTTTTTACAGATAAATTCCAATCCGAAGGCATTGAGGCTGCCTACGAAACATATCCGCTTGAGAATATTGAACTATTCTCGTCACTTATTCAGGATATTGAACTATCAGGTTTAAACGTTACAATTCCTTACAAGGAACAGGTAATTCCTTTTTTAGATGAAATGGACGATGCAGCCGCCGAAATTGGCGCTGTAAATGTGATTAAATTCATACGTTCCAACGATAGGTTAACGCTGAAAGGATATAATTCGGATGCAGCGGGTTTCGAGCAATCGCTAACACCTTATCTTCAACCTCATCACACCAAAGCTTTGATATTAGGCACCGGCGGCGCTTCAAAAGCAATAAGGTATGTACTCAATAAACTTGGCATACAAACACAATACGTATCGCGCACGGCTTCGGAATCCAAAATTAGTTACAATCAATTGAGTAATGAGTTGATGGAAGAATATAAACTCATCGTTAACGCATCGCCTCTGGGTACATTCCCGAATGTGGATACTTGTCCCGATATCCCTTACGAATTCCTTACCGAAAAACACCTGCTTTTCGATGTGGTTTACAACCCGGCGGAAACGCTTTTCATGAAAAAAGGAAAAGAAAAAGGAGCCACAGTAATCAATGGCGAACCGATGCTTATTGGTCAGGCTTTAGTAGCCTGGTCAATCTGGAATGCCTGATAAACCCATTTTATGACAGCAAAAAAGCTATTTAAAGACTTAAGCTTTCTGATATTTTTGGCCATGGCCATAGGTATTGGAGCAGGCATAGCACTTGGGCCCGATGCGGCAATGTTCGCACCTTTGGGCACACTTTTTATGCAATTGATTAAAATGTTGGTAGTACCTCTGGTTTTTATTTCCATTGTTACGGGTGCAGCTGCTCTGGGGGCCACTAAATCGGCCGGACGTACAGGAATGACTACCATTGCTTATATTCTTGGAAGCACCGCCGTTGCCGTTATTATTGCGCTAGTAGCAGCTACCTGGTTTCAACCGGGCAGCGGCATCTCGCTCGAATCGTTTAAACAACTTACTCCTGCTACCGATAGCAATCTTGAAGCTCAAAAACTCAATTTCTGGGATATAATTATTGGCATGATACCCGCCAATCCGGTACAGGCTCTGACCGAAGGAAATGTATTGCAGATTATTTTCTTTGGAATGTTTCTGGGTATGGGATTGAGTATGATTCCCGGCGGAAAGAACAAACCCGTAATTAACGGATTAAACCTAATACTCGATGCTCTGATTTGGTGTATGGAAAAAATTATGTGGGTGGCTCCTTTGGGCGTTTTCGGGTTGATGGCCGAAGCCACAGGCACTTACGGATACGATATTTTACTAAAAGTAGGCAACCTGCTTTGGCTAAATGTAGTTCTGTTTTTCTTTATGATATTGGTTTTTTACCCATTAACACTGAAGTTATTCAGCAAATCAAGCAGTCGGAAGTTTCTGAAAGCCATGATACGCCCACAATTGGTGGCCTTCTCCACAGCCTCGTCGCTGGCCACACTGCCTGTAAATATGGAAACCTGCGAAAACGAATTAGGTGTATCAAAAACCACTACATCCTTTGTACTTCCTTTGGGCGCAACCATAAATATGGCCGGAAATTCCATGTACTATGCCATTGTATGTTTGTTTTTTGCTCAGATGTATGGCATGGACTTATCGTTTTCGTCATATTTTGCCATAGTAGTTACCTCAACACTTAGCGCAGTTGGCGCAGCCGGTGTGCCGGGTCCAACATTAATGGTAATTGCTGTATTAGCATCGGCTGGCCTGCCCGTTGAGGGTGTGCCATTGCTTTTTGCAGTTGACCGTATTTTTGATATGTTGCGCACGGTGCTCAACATTACCGGCGATGCGGCATGCGCAATTATTGTCGACAAAAAAGATTAAAACAAAGTTCCTACAAAGCCATCCGGATTTGCAATCGGCTTACTACTGTCGCCAATCATTGCAAGGAATTCAGCCTCATTCACAAGGCGCACACCGGCTTTTTCGGCTTTTTTAAGCTTTTCGGGCCCCATATTTTCACCGGCAAGTATAAAAGATGTTTTTGCCGAAACGCTGCCTGCATTTTTGCCGCCGTTCTGCTCAATCATTTGCTTGTATTCATCGCGCGAATGATGCTCGAATGTACCACTAATAACAATCGACATACCACTCAACTTATCGCCTGCCGGCTGAAGTTTATCTTCGGACAAGCTCATTTGTAAACCATAAGCCTTTAACCTGTCCACAATTGCACGGTTTTTCTCATCGGCAAAGTACTTCTGTACGCTTTGAGCAATGCGTTCTCCAATTTCATCCACAGCCACCATTTCATCAATACTTGCATTTTCAAGCTTTTCAATGGTTTTAAAAGCATATGCCAGTTTTTTGGCAATTGTTTCGCCTACATAACGAATGCCCAATGCAAACACTACTTTTTCGAATGGATTTTGTTTTGACGCTTCATATGAATCGCGGATATTGATGGCCGATTTATTACCTAATCGATCCAAACGAGCCATATCGGCCACTTTTAATTCGTAAATATCAGCAATATTATGCAGTAGATTATTATCGTAGAGCAGCGCAATTGTTTCAGAACCAAGACCATCGATATTCATGGCTTTGCGGCTTACAAAGTGTTCAATACGCCCTTTAATCTGCGGCGGACAGCCGTTTTCGTTCGGACAATAATAGGCAGCTTCGCCATCAATACGAATCAGTTCAGTTTTGCATTCGGGACAACACCTGATAAACTCAACAACGTCATTCCTGACCGAACGGGCGCTTAATTCCACTCCGGTAATTTTCGGAATTATCTCGCCACCTTTTTCAACATACACCATATCGCCAATGTGCAAATCAAGCGATGCTATTATATCAGCATTGTGCAACGAAGCTCTTTTAACAGTGGTTCCTGATAGCAAAACAGGCTCCAGATTGGCTACAGGAGTTACAGCACCTGTACGTCCCACCTGATACGATACCGAATTCAGACGGGTCAATGCTTTTTCGGCCTGAAATTTATAGGCGATAGCCCAGCGGGGCGATTTGGCAGTGAATCCCAGATTTTTTTGCTGACGCAATGAGTTCACTTTTATCACCACACCATCGGTTGCTACCGGTAAATTTTTACGTTCAACATCCCAGAATCGCAAGAACTCGAAAACCTCATCGAGCTGCTTACATACTTTGGTTGCATCCGAAATTTTAAAACCCCAGCTTCGGGCTGCCTCCAAATTGTCCGAATGCAACTCTGCAGGTAAATTTTCGCCCAGCAAATAATACAAATAGGCATCCAGTTTCCGACCGGCAACTACAGCCGGATTTTGCAACTTAAGTGTTCCGGAAGCTGCATTTCGCGGATTGGCAAACAAAGGCTCTTCCTGTGCTTCGCGCTCTTTGTTCAAATCATCAAAAACAGCCCAGGGCATCAATATCTCACCCCGAATTTCGAATTTATCAGGAAAATTACCACGTAAACGCAATGGTATACTGCGTATTGTTTTCACATTCGCTGTTACATCATCGCCTTTTTCGCCATCGCCACGTGTTACTGCTCGAAGTAGCACGCCGTTTTCGTACGTTAGCGAGATGGAGGTACCATCATATTTCAATTCGCAAACCAATTCAAAGTCCTCGTTGAGCGCTTTGCGTGTACGTTCGAAAAAATCGGCCACCTCGCCTTCGGAGTAAGTATTTCCGAGCGAAAGCATAGAATACACATGCGCTACCTGTTCAAAACCCGATGAAATATCACTTCCAACCCGCTGTGTAGGCGAATTGGGATCAAAAAATTCGGGGTAACTGCTTTCCAGTTCCTGCAATTCCCGAAGTTTGCTATCAAACTCAAAATCAGATATAGTGGGAGTTGACAATACATAATAATTGTAATTATGCTGTTCGAGTTCCCGGCGTAATGCTTCTATTTTTGCTTTCATACACAATTTGATATTTCTTCTTATCCTTCTTAATCCGCGATGCTAAGCATCCGTTTTATCTGCGTCCTATTCTTTAAGATGGAACGCGGATAACATGAATTAAAAAAAAAACGGATTTAAACCTCAAAGATAATCAAATGTGAGTTGAATATCAAAAATCAATGCAAAGAAGAAAGATTGATGTTTAATAAATCAGTAACAAATTTGCAATAATTTAGCCGACTACAATCCTTTTGAATTGGTTAATTTTTAAGATGTTTGCTTACAGATTTGCTGAAAATCGGGAAAAATTGATTAAATTTGCATCTTATTCAACAAAAACTCAAACATATTGAATATCAAACCATTAATAAACAAATCTACATGAAACCAATGACAAAAAGCCCGCTTCAGATTGCGCGCTCGTCTTACCAACCAAAATTACCGGCATCGCTTAAAGGCGCTGTGGTACTGAAAGAAGGTGCTGCAACAGAGTCGGTGGCCGATCAGGCAGAAATCAAAGAACTATTCCCGAATACCTACGGAATGCCATTAATTACATTTGAAGCGGGACCTGCAACTCCTCAACCTGTTGTGGGTGTAGGTGTTATCCTTTCAGGAGGTCAGGCTCCGGGAGGACACAATGTAATTTCAGGACTTTTCGATGGTTTGAAAGCATTGAACCCTGAAAACAAATTATACGGATTTTTGGGTGGACCAAGCGGATTAGTTGATCACAAATACATTGAATTAACAAAAGAAATTGTTGCAGAATACCGTAACACCGGTGGTTTTGATATTATTGGTTCGGGCCGTACCAAACTGGAAGAACCTGAACAATACGACAAAGGCGAAGAAATTTGCAAACAACTCGGCATCAATGCTATTGTTATTATCGGCGGCGACGACTCAAATACAAATGCCTGTGTATTAGCTGAATACTACAAACAAAAAAACACCGGCATACAGGTAATTGGCTGTCCTAAAACCATTGATGGTGACCTTAAAAACGAAATGATTGAAACATCGTTTGGTTTTGATACTGCATGTAAAGTTTACTCTGAACTGATCGGTAACATTCAGCGTGATGCTAACTCGGCAAAAAAATACTGGCACTTTATCCGCCTGATGGGCCGTTCGGCTTCGCACATTACTTTGGAATGCGCTTTACAGAGCCAACCTAATATTTGCATTGTATCTGAAGAAGTTGAAGCTAAAAACATGACGTTAACTCAGGTGGTTGACGATATTGTAAAGGTTATTGTAAACCGTGCAAATCATGGTTTGAATTTTGGTACAATTCTTATTCCTGAAGGATTAATTGAATTTATTCCGGCCATGAAAAAACTGATTGCTGAACTGAACGATTTATTGGCTCACAACGATGATTTTGCGGCTCTTGAAACAGATGATGAAAAACGTCAATACGTAAAAGGTATGCTATCGCCCGAAAGTTCGCAGGTTTATCGTGATCTGCCTAAAGGTATTGCCAAACAGCTTACACTTGACCGTGACCCACACGGTAACGTACAGGTATCGCTTATCGAAACAGAAAAACTGCTTATCGAAATGGTAGCAAAACGTCTGGCTCAGTTAAAAGCCGAAGGAAAATTCAAAGGAAAATTCTCTGCTTTGAATCACTTCTTCGGTTACGAAGGTCGTTGCGCTATTCCATCAAATTTCGATGCTGATTATACATATTCACTTGGTTACACTGCTTCAGTATTAATCTCAGCAGGTAAAACAGGTTATATGTCATCGGTACGTAACTTAACAGCTCCTGCAGCCGAATGGATTGCCGGTGGTGTGCCAATTACAATGATGATGAATATGGAAAAACGCCATGGCAAAATGAAACCTGTAATTCAAAAAGCATTGGTATTGTTAGATGGCGAGCCATTCAAATTCTTTGCTGCCAACCGCGAAAGCTGGGCCGACGAAAAACAAAGCTATGTTTATCCGGGACCGGTTCAGTATTACGGACCAAGTGAAGTTTGCGACCAACCAACCAGAACTTTATTGTTGGAAAAAGGTAAATAAACTTTATTGATATATAATCAAGAAGGCTGTATCTCATTCTGATACAGCTTTTTTATCCTAAAAAAAAACGCAAAGCAGGTGAATTTTACCGCTTTGCGTTTTATTTTTACTGAATAGGATTCCTTACCAGAAATACATGTAGAAAGCCACACAGAATGCAACCACACCAAGCGATGCTATTACATCCCATTTGTTCCAACTCTGACGAATCAGCTGTTTGTAATCGCCGGTAAAGGTAATTGCTTCAATTTGTTGAGCAGTTGGTTTTGGTGTAAAGAACGAAACCACAGCCATCATTATCATAATGAATACCAATAACCAGATTTCGAAAATTAACCAGTTTGTTTGCCAGAACCATGTAGTTGATTCCCAAAAACCTCCTGTCATTACATCCTTGCCACTATTAGTCAGAATATTTGTAAGTAAACGCACCATACCCAACAAAAAGCCTACAATCATACCAGCCTCACCAGCTTTGGGCGTGATTTTCTTTGAGAAAATACCCAAAACAAACACAGCCACCATAGCAGGTGCCAGCAAGGATTGAATACCTTGCAAGTAATCGTACAAACTACCTAAACTCATCATTACCGGTATCCACACAATACCCAAAACAACCACTACAATAGTAGCAATACGTCCGGTTAACACATAAGTAGCTTCGCTCTTATTTTTAAACATTGGTTTATAGAAGTCCTCGGTAAATAAAGTAGCACACGAGTTAAAGAATGCTGCCAATGAAGCAACCAAAGCCGAAATAAAACCAATTGTTACAATGCCTTTCACGCCGGCAGGTAATACAAATTTCACCATCGAGCCAAATGCCGTATCAGGGTCCTCCAACGTAAAACCACTGTCAGGACGAGCCGCTAAAGCAGCCGCAACCATACCAGGAATAAGGAACATAAAAACAGGCAATAATTTAAAATATCCGGCAGCAATTGTACCTCTGCGGGCACGTTTCATCACTACATCGTTGGCTTCACCTTTAGTTTGTCCGAGTACACGTTGTACAATGTGCTGGTCGGTAGCCCAATACCAGAAACCGATAATTGATGCACCAATAAACACCCAGAAACCGGGATAATCATCGTAAAGAGGGTCACCTGTTTCGAAGTGGAACATATGATTTGTACCATAGGCAACACCATCGGCACCTACATTTAATGTGCGTGCATGTTCCATCATTGCATTCCAACCATTTGCAATGCTACCATCGCCAAGTGCCGACAAACCTAAAAACAGAACAAGGAATGAACCTAAGATAAGAATAGGAGTTTGTATGGCCGATAAGGTCATTACCCCTTTCATTCCGCCCAAAACAGTAAAAATACCTGTCAATACTATAAGCCCGATAGCACCATACCAAAATGGCAAACCAAGCAAACTTTCCATAAATATACCACCAGTAAATGCTGTTACACTTACTTTGGTAAGTACATAGGCAATTAACGTAATAATAGACAGCCATGATCCTGTAGCCGGCGTATAACGGGCTTTCAGGAAGTCGGGCATGGTTATAATTTTACCTAACTTATTGTTCATTAGCTGATAAAAAGGCACAAAAAGCCATCCCAGGATAAGAATCATCCATCCCTGCATTTCCCAGTGAGCCATACCAACCCCCGCTTTAGCGCCGGTTCCGGCTAAGCCCACTAAGTGTTCCGAACCAATATTGGCCGCAAAAATAGCAGCACCTATGATGTACCATGGCTCACCTTTTCCAAAAAGATAATCTTCACTGTTGGCTCCCTGCTGCATCCGCTTATCCTTTTGTACCGAACGCCAAACGGCCCAACTTACGGCCACTATACCTACTGCGATTATCACCCAGTCGAGCCAAATAAATTCATTTGAATTCCAATTCATAATATTAAAAAAGTATTATATAATTTAAGAGAATAATTCTTTTTCGGTAAGCTGACCTAATTTGATATAGTTTTTATATAGCTCAGCATATAATTTGTGGTTTTCCTCATTCGGATAGAATTCTTTGGCAAAACCCTGCCCCATAGCAATTTGTGCATCCTCAACCTTTGCATATACACCGGCAGCCACAGCAGCAAACATAGCCGTACCAAAAGCACAAGCCTGTTCAGCCTTCGCAACTTTAATTGGCATATTCAATACATCCGAAAGAGTTTGCATTACAAACGGCGATTTGAGCGAAATACCTCCAATTCCAATTATTTCTTTTATTTCAACTCCGTTTTCGATAAAACGATCCACAATAGCTTTAGAGCCATAAGCCGTAGCTTCAACCAACGCACGGAAAATAAGAGGCGCAGAGCTTCCAAGGTTTAATCCGGTAATCGTTCCTTTAACCTTTTGATTTGCATCCGGCGTACGACGACCGTTCATCCAATCCGTAGCCAAAACAGTCGATTCGCTTACCGGAACTTTTGCCGCTTCGATTGAAAGAGCCGGAATAATCTGATCCAATGTTTCGTCAATCAATTTTTGTTTTGTCACTTCATCAATCAATGTAGATTTAGCCAGAATATTTTCAACTGGCCATGCTACTACACGTTTAAACCATGCGTAGATATCGCCGAAGGCCGACTGACCTGCCTCTAAACCAATCATACCCGGAATAACAGAACCATCAACCTGTCCGCAAATACCCGGAATCAACTTATGCCCCATTTCTTCGTAACTCGACACCATGATGTCGCAGGTAGAAGTACCAATGATACGAACCAAGGCACCCGGTTTCACTTCGGCACCAACAGCACCCATATGAGCATCGAAGGCTCCAACAGCTACAGCTACGTTTGTTGTTAAACCCAAACGAGCAGCCCATTCCTCGGTCAGATTACCTACCTTGGTATCGCTCGCACAAGTTTCGGTGTAAAGTCTGTCGCGTAAACCAGCTAATACAGGATCTAATGCCACCAAAAATTCTTCTGAAGGAAGTCCGCCCCATTGCTCTAACCACATTGCTTTGTGACCCGATGCACAACGGCTACGGTACATATTTTCAGGTTTTTCTGTACCTGTGATTAATGCCGGCATCCAGTCGCAATGTTCTACTGCCGAGTAGGCCGCCGCACGTACTTTTTCATCGGCACGCAAAACATGCAATGCTTTTGCCCAAAACCATTCGGATGAATAAATACCACCTTCGTAC
>RRZU011844323.1_pt1 | contig 13338 bp, 12 predicted proteins | sample 2165561 | NCBI WGS metagenome assembly RRZU01 (sample SAMN10456909, study PRJNA506462) | wastewater metagenome | isolation source: wastewater sludge | place: USA: Moscow, Idaho
AAGTACTGGCTGCAGGTCCTCACCGAGCTCAAGAACCGCGGCGTCAACGACGTCCTGATGGTGGTGTGCGACGGCCTCAAGGGGCTGCCCGAGTCGGTGAACACGGTGTGGAGGGAGACGATCGTGCAGACCTGCATCGTGCACCTGATGCGCAACAGCTTCAAGTACTCCGCCCGGCAGCACTGGGACGCCATCTCCCGGGCCTTGAAGCCCGTGTACCAGGCTGCGACCCTCACCGAGGCCGAGGAACGATTCCTCGAGTTCGCCGAAGCGTGGGGCGACAAGTACCCGGCAATCGTGCGGTTGTGGGAGAACGCCTGGGCCGAGTTCGTCCCGTTCCTCGGCTTCGACCGCGAGATCCGACGCATCGTGTGCACCACGAACGCGATCGAGTCGGTCAACGCCCGCATCCGCAAGGCCGTCCGAGCCCGCGGTCACTTCCCCAACGAGCAGGCCGCGCTCAAGTGCGTCTACCTCGCCGTCATGGCGCTCGACCCCACAGGCAAAGGCAGGGCCCGCTGGACCCAGAGATGGAAGGAAGCCCTCAACGCTTTCGACATCCGATTCGACGGCCGCCTCAGCAGCCCCAGACCAGCATGACAACACAACCCAGTTACACCGTTCGTTTGACAGACCCCTCCCAGGTGAACGTTTGCAGCCACGATAGCCAATCAGAGGCTCCGGACGTCGTCGTCGAGCGCGAGCACGTAGTCCCGCTTGATACCCGCAGTCGCGCGACCCCACTCGCTTGCCTGAACGCGCGCCTGATGCAGGTCAAACGCTGCCTGATCCACGAACCGCTCATGGACGGTCCAGACGAGCGGGTCAGCTGTCTGCGTGACGGTGAAGTGAAGGCATCCGGGCTCGGCACGCGTGAGCGCGACGTGCAGATCAAGATGACGCAGAACAGTCGCGGCTTCGTTCTCGTCAACGCAGACCAGTTGTCCAGTCAGACTGATCACGCTCGCGCAGCCTTCAGCGGCATAGTCGCGGCGACCTTGTCACGCAAGGCCCGGCGCCGTGTCCGCAGTGATACCCCGCTTGCCGTGCACGACAACGCTAGACGTTGAAACGGAACTCGACCATGTCCCGCGCATTGGGAGTATCTGCTGGGTAGGTGTGAGTAGGTCTGGATCGATTCGCCAAGACACTTCCCCGTCACCAGTAGACTCGCCGCAGCGTCCTGCGACGTCTACGAGTGGTAGCATGGCCTTGAGCCTGCCCAAGCTGCGCCTACCCGGTAAGGGAGCAGCCCGCCCGCTGCTTGGAGAGGGTGGCAGCCCGTTCGAGCCGGGCCAGGTCCGGGGGACTCACTTCTCAGCGGGAGATGTCGGAGTCTCCACCATCACGCACCTCAAACGTTAAACCTAAACTCCACCACGTTCCGCGTGTTGTGAAGGTCAGCGAGCATCGTGAGTAAGTGTGAGCGAACTTGATCGGTCTGTAGCGGCAGGTTCCAGCCCCGGACGCCCGAGGGAGCAGCGCATCGGTCACCGGCATGCTTTCCCGCTGACAAGGAACAAAGTGCAGCACGCCAGACCCAACCCTCGATCAGGACGTCTTCTTGTCCAACCAGCGGCGAGCATCGGAGGCGGTTTGGCGCAGTTCGGGGTTCCTCTGCATGATCTCTCGCTGGCGCTCGGCAGAGATGCCAAGTTCTTGAAGAAGGTTGAGGACAACAACCGCGGTAGTGACTCTGACGACCGCAGACAATTCCTCCATCGAGTGGCGCGGAGTCTGTCCCTGATGAGCAAGATCGTTACGCGCCTGCGACGCGGACTGTGCCCACCGGTCCTTGTCTGGCATTAGGAGATCGACCACGCCCGCGTCCATCCTCTCGACAAGCCCAAGGAGACGGCTCCTGAGACTCGGAGTGTTCTGGAGCTTGCTCCGAACCCAGTCCCGGCGTTCTTCAGACACGTTAGGAAGGATCTGTTCCCGTAGCAGTGCGAACTCTTCCTCAGGGATCGGAGGAGAGCCAACATGCAGTTTCCCTTGGAGCACTTCGGCAGCTCCGACTGAGATCAGCAAGTTGTTTTCGATGTACAGAGCCGGGTCGTATCTGAGCCCCAGAATCATACTCGCTGCGGCTTGCAATCGCTCGTGAACCTCGCACCACCGGGGGACGATCTCCTCAAACGGCGTGTCATCGCATGTGAACAACACTCGATGCGGCTTCGCTGCTTCAGCATCACCGTCGCCGATGACTGTGGGGCGATAGAGGACTTCCGCGTACCGTGCGGGAACCGGGCGCTCGGGCAGCGGATCAACGGTGGGGCCAGAAAGCCTCAGCCGCAGCCAGAGAACGCCAGAGGCTCGATGTGTGGACAAAGACAGCAGGTCTTGGAACAGTCCTGCATATCGGATCGCGTCCTCCAGCGAGCATCCATCTGAAGGCTTGACCTGAACGAACGGCGTGTCAGTGGCGCGGCCGAAATCGACACCGCGCCGAGCCTCCACGAAGGGCAGAGTGTACCTGTGAGAGAGGGAGTACTTCGTCCCGTCTACCTCGACTGACGTCTCAGAGGCAGGTGAAAGCTCGAGAGTGCTCTTGCCGTTGAGTCTGCCGTCTTCCAACTCGAATATTGGCGACAGTGCAGACGAAGCAGCCCAGACTCCAAGGTCCTCCACGGAGAAATCGCACGCTGCAAACGCTGACTCCTCAGGTGACGCTACGTGGGCGCCGATCAATGCCGAGTCCACTGAGATGACTTGCTTCTCCGGACTCTTGACTCGCGCACCCCAGGTGATGGGCGAATGCCTCGGTGAGCAGCCGAGGAGCGTGATCTCTCGGCGGTTAGCCACCCCATGAATGGCGTCCCAGGATTGAAGCCCCTGGTAGACCGTCACCTTGCCGTTCTCGGGCTTGCTCATAATCCGGTCCTCAAGGCGACCAATGAGAGTGAGCGTCAATCCAGTCCCCGGCGCGTATCGTAGCGTCCCTGGAATCTGTTCGTCCGGGGCGTCAGGTAGCCACCAAAGCCCGGACCATTCTGTCTCGCTATTCAGGCGTAATAGGTCATCGGGCATGATTCGACCATTCTATGGGTGCATACACAACGGGCAAGTTTTCGGGCTCTGGAGCGAGAGCCGCATACCTTGGGCATCCACTATGCCGTTACGCTCGACGCGTACGCTAGCAGGTGCGTTTCAACTTCCTCAGCAGATGTGAGAGCGGTCTGAAGTTCCGACCACCAGCGACTTTGGTGGGCGGCATATGGGCCATACATGCCGCTGGTTATGTCCACTCTCGTCACGATAAGGCCGTGGCGGGCTCGGGAGAGCATCACGAGCAGCACTCGTTGCTCTTCAGCGAGCGCTGCTCCCTGGCTATTCCGGCGACCAGGGAGGTGCCCTTCTTCCATCCCAACAACGAACACCCAGTCGAACTGCTGCCCTTTGCCCGTATGCGCGTTAAGGAGGTGCACGCCCGGCCCGATAGTCTGTTTGGGATCAGAGACTCGGATAGAACGAATCGCGGCCTTCGCAGTCGTGGCGTTGCTCTGCTCCAGGGTGTCGAAGGCGTCATCGACCTGTTCGCGTGCCTCCACGTCGGCGGGGTCCACGATATCGAGCACCGCAAGCCGGGCATCCGCAATGCTTGCGCCCCGGGGAAGCGTGGCCACAGTGGACTGGATTAGCGCAACGATCCTTGGGTCGTCGATTGCGAGTTCCCACCGTCGTACTGGGAAGCCCGTCTCAGCGGAGAAGGCTCGGTCGATGTCCCCTCTACGCCAACCCGCCCGGCAAATAATCCCGACGGATGCTTCGGGATTACAACTAAGTATCTCGGCTGCCAACCGTGGCAGGACTTGCGCTTCTTGCGCGCGGTCGTGCAGGACGAGCGCTGCGGAGCAGCCACCCTCTGTCCAGCGCGCTGGCTGTGCGGAGATCAGGCTCGATCCCGGATCAATTCTTTCGCTGATAGAATTGACGGTTTCCAGGACCTTCGGGGATGAACGGTACGACTCGTGCAGCCGTATCGGCTCGCCGCAGTTCTTACGAATCTCCGCTTCCACCTCGGCGGGTGCGGCTCCAGCCCAGGAGTAGATGCCTTGAAGAGGATCACCGGCGAATGTCTGCCGAGATGCGCAACTCAGGCGCGCAAGGTCGAGTTGTTGCAACGAGAGGTCTTGGAACTCGTCTACCAGTACCGCCCCGAAGTGGGCTTGATACAGCCGTGAGATTGCCGGAATGTGAAGGAGGCATTGTGCGTGCCTGAGAAGGTCGTCATAGTGGAGTTGGTTCACCTCTTGGCGTGCGCGCTCGACCTTCTCGGCCAGTTCACTTACCTTCCCTGGGCTCTGTTGTTGGAGAACCCTAAGCACTTCGGCGTCGGACAAGGAATTGCGCTTGATCTCGCTCAGCATGCGCTCCGCGTCATACATCACAGCACCATTACCACCAGCGTCTGACATCGCCTTTCGCAGAGTACTGGTCTTCGGTTGCTGAAGACTATCCATTTCCAAGCCGATGGTTCGTCCGTGCGCTAGCACAACCTGAGTCGCGAACCCGTGGAAGTTCCGAACAACGATGTGCCGACGTGTTCGAGCCTGTCCTAGCACTGCCCGCAGACGCTCTTCGAGATTGGATCGTGCTCGGTTGGTGAATGTCAGCGCCAGCACGCGCTGGTTCTTTTCCAGCGAACTAATGAGGTGGGCGGCACGATGTGCCAAGACCTCGGTCTTGCCGCATCCTGGTGGTGCAACGATCATCAGATAGTCGGCGTCGGAGGTCGCGGCGTGTGACTGCTCCTGGCTCAGAGCGAACTCGCTCACTGTGCGCTCAGTTCTTCGAGGGCGTGGAGAAGCCGCGACACGCTGCCAATCTTCTCTGCGGACTCTTTGGTCAACACATCCGCGATACAGGTCGCAGCGTCCACTTTGCCGTTGCCACGGCAGAAGCGCGCCACTGCCTCGAACGTCACCTCATCTAGCGTCGCGGCGCCAGCGGACTGCAAGATTCCTTCCTCGCGGCAGAGCCCACCGTCGACGAGCGCTTGCGCTGCCGCCGGTCCACCGAGCGCGCGGGAGTACTCGTCTTCGAGGTCTGCCGCAGAGATGAACACCTTCTTGTCTACGACCGTCTTCGGCTTGCCGCCGAATGCATTGACCCAGGAAGCGCTCTCCTTCTCGTCCACGAGCCCGAAGAGAGTGGGCCCGAAGCCGTCTGGGCCGAGGAGAGGAAAGACGTTTCTGAACTTCTCTGCACCGTCGAGTTCAACCACAACGGCTCCGAGCCGGTCAAGGTCAATACCGAGTGCATCTGCTACCGCCTCCACGATCACCCGGTCTGCGTCTCCCTCGACCAGGATCACGAACCTCGCTGTCAGCGCTTCAAGAAGGCGGGGCGACCACCAATGCGCCCGTACCTTCTCGATCTTCGACAACTTGGCAGACCCGATCTGGTGGCATTTCCCGTGTCGATCAACGGCGACGACCTCGGATGGCTCGAATCGGTGAAGGATGTATGGAGAGTGGGTGGCGATGATCTTCTGGTTGCCCTCGCCACTGAGTAGATCGGCTGCTGTCCGCTGGCTGGTTGGATGTAGATGGAGCTCCGGCTCGTCAATCGCAAGCACGTTGGCCGTCCCCTCCGCGAGGTCGAAGAGGGTCATGGACATCAGTTGACGTGCACCGTCTGACTGCTCCAGCAATGACACCTGTTCCCCGCCACGGTTGAGGAAGATCGACACGTCCTGGAGCACATCATTCGACGGATCGGTCACGCTCCGCACTGTGAAGTCCTCTCGGCTGACACTTCTGGGCATCGCGCGGCTCAGGTGCTTCGCCACTCGTTCGAGAAGGTCGCTCACGGACTCATTTCCCGACAGTTCCTCGTTGAACTGGTTCAGGAGAGTCCTAAGCCCTTCTTCGTTCGTGCCGAGATCGGCTGCGGCGAGGAGGGTTCGCACAGGACTGTGTGCGCCCTCCATCATGGACGAGCCTCGGGTAGCACGAAGGTATCGCCACCCGAACTCTTCCAACTGCTCCCGACTGGGAACGCGCTCGTGACCGCTTTCTGGGAACCACCGGCGTACCGTCACAGCCTCGTCGTCCTCGGGATGTGCTTCGACAACCATCTGAACCCAGAGGTACTCCGTTTCCCGATCCTCCGCGATGCTGATCTCCGATGGGAAGGGCCGACGGTTCGCCTCCGTGAAGGCAGACCACCAGACATCGACCACGAGCGGTTGCTCATGGTCGCGCAAGTCACCGGGCGTGAGCGCCTGATAGAGACCCGCAGTGCTCGTGCCAAGCGTGAGATTGAGCATCCGAAGGATCGAAGACTTGCCCACGTCGTTCGCACCTACGATGACCGAATGCCTGCGGACGTCAATGTCGAGATCCTGGATGCGGCTGTGGTTGGCAATTGCCACCCTCGATATACGCATGAACCCTTGATCCTCCCACCCTGCCCCGGAGCAAGGGTACGCCTTCGTATTTGTTCTCATCCTACCGAAACCCCTCGCAAAGAGGTGGAGTGGCCTTGTGCCGCGAGCCGTATCTGCCGGGCGGGTGGTGGCGGCGGCGACCGCGATCTAGCCAGTGCCCGCGCTCGGTAGACAGTGCGGGCACTGGCTGCCCGCCGGAGCCGTTCGACGCGGGTGATGGACGAGGAATCAGGATCGCATCCTCCTGCCCCGAGCACGGTGCACATCCCGTCGTAGACCCGTTCAAGGGGAACCGCCGAGAGGCACTTCTGGGAGAAGGTGATGTGACCCACCTCGGCTTTCATCATTGGCTGGCTGCAGAGGCGCAGTGGGATGCACTTCTTACCTCCAGAGAGCGAGCAACGTGAACAATCTTGAGTAGTAGTGCGTCAGTTGCATCCGAGGAGGCTAAGGCGTATCATGCGGTTAGGAGCGATGCCCTACGCGTTGTTCTGACCGAGCCGCCCGACGAGAGGGCGAGCTGAACCCCGGGTTTCCCGGGGAGCCCAGCATGACGGACTGGGAAGCCCTGAGGTGGGACGAAGAACCTCCTCAATCGGCGATTTCTCTTGCTTCTGAAGGAGATCGCTATGGCTTCCGCCGTCGCACTCACCACCCCCGCCCCGGCGAAGACCGCCGAGGACGCCGCCCTGACCGTGGCCGAGATCGCTCGGTCCTTCTCCGTCTCGGTCGCGACCATCAACCGACGGATTACCGCGGGCGAGCTCCCCGCCGTCATGTACCGGGGCCGGAAGTTCGTCCTCAGGTCCGACGCCGAGAGCGCGTTCGCACCGCAGCCGGTGCCCGTCAAGGGCGCTGCCGACCACCCGCCGATCGACGAGGCCCGCCTCGCGCGCCTTCGGTCCCTGCTGGGGGGTCGATGACCCATGAGCGCAAAGGAAAACCGCCCCAGCGATGCTGAGGCGGCTCCCGAAGAGTTTCGCGGCTCCAAGGTTCAGAATACCCCAGGGGGTACCGCCCCCTCAACCGAGAAGCTGCCGCTCAACCAGCTGATCGACCTCGCGACGAGCACGCTGGTCGCCTCGCTCGACGCGGCCGCGCCGCCGGCCCCTCAGTGGGTGGAGGCCGACCTGCTGGTTGCCTCCAACGCTCTGCTGATGCAGGCGAACTTGGATCGTCCTCGGGTCAGCCAGTTCACGCTCCTCAAGCAGCTGCGCGCCTCGCAGGTGGCCCAGCTCCTCATTGCCCTGCACCACGTCGTGCGGCTCTTTTCGGCCTTCACCGAGGAGAACGAGACGCCGGTGGCCAGCGACGAGGACCCGCTGGTGATCTGGGACCGGGGTCGCGGCGTCTACGTCAACTCCGAGGACCGGATCGCCGCGTCGATCCTGGCGTACAACTCGGGCGCCAACCCGCAGTACGTCAAGGAGGTGCTGGGCGCTCTGCGCGCGGTCGCGCCGCGCGTGCGCGTCGAGGCGTCGGGCCGGTGGGCCGCCGTCGCCAACGGCGACCTCCGTCTGGACACGTTGGAGCTTCATCCGTTCGACCCCGAGCGCGTGTTCACCGCGAGGTTCGCCTCCGAGTGGGACCCCGCGGCCGAGAACCCCAGGTTCGAGGACGAGTTCGGAGGCTGGGACGTCGACTCCGGCATCCGCGAGATCGCGAACGGCGACGAGGGCACCGAGCGCCTGCCGTGGGAGGTGTTGGCGGCAACGGTCAATCCGCAGACCCGTACGAACAAGATCGTCGGCCTGTACAGCCCTCACGGCAACAACGGCAAGAGCACCACCATCGCGAAGTTGAGGTCCCTCGTCGGCGACGCGTCCCAGTTGTCCGCCTCGATCGGCGAGCTCGCCAAGGAGTCGACCCTGCCGCTGATCCAGGGGAAGGCCCTGATCGTTTCGGACGAGAACGCGACCAACGACTTCGTCAAGAACGCGGAGACGATCAAGAAGCTGGCCACTCGCGACCCGATCCTGGTGAACCCCAAGTACAAGACGCCGTACAACGTCGTCTTCTACGGGACTCAGGTCCACAACCTGAACGAGCTGCCGGAGTTCGGCGACAAGTCGGATTCGTTGTGGCGGCGGTGGCTGCTGATCCCGCTGGAGCGGAGCTTCGAGGGATCCGAGAACCGTCACATCAAGGACGACTACGTGAAGCGTCCCGAGGTGCGCAGCTACATCCTGCGCCGTGCGATGGAGATGGGCTTCACCGGCAACTTCACCGAGACCGACAAGACGCGGGCCCTCATCGGCCAGGCCAGGGTGAAGAACGATCCCGTGCGCCAGTTCTGGGGCGAGTTCGCCGAGCGGTTCGCGTGGGACGTCGTGCCGCTGGCGTTCGCCTACGAGGTCTACAAGGCGTGGTCCCTGGCGGACCGCCCCTCGGGCCGCCTCGTGGCCCGTGCGGACTTCGACGAGCGGATGCGCGCTGCGGTCTGCTCCGATCCCCGCGGCTGGGCCGCGGAGGAGAAGGGGAAGCAGGTTCGGGTCGGGTCGCGCATGTCCGCGACCGAGCCGCTGGTGATCGACTACGAACTGCCCTCGAAGTGGGCGCCGAGCGTGTCGGCGGCGCTGAACCCGCGCTACCGCGACGTGCTGGTGCGCGACCGCGTGGGTAATGCCCTGGGGACGGCTGTGTCCGGCACCGACGGCGACTCGGGCACGCCGCAGGGGCGGCTCGCCGCGGTCGAGGGTCTCGTGGCCCAGGACGCGGCGCTGTGGGAGCGTCGGGCCGTCGAGGACCACGGCGTCACCGACCCCGCCCACGTTCCTGCGCACGCGGCGATCATCCGCTCCGGCTCCGGCTGCAAGTGCCCCCCTGGCGCGTCGGACGGGCGTCCGCAGCACGCGTACCCGGACTCGGACTACGAGCGCGCCGCGGGCCTGGACAGGGCGCTGGCGGCGGCCAGGGAGGCCGTCGCGCAGATGGCTGACAACAACAACGACGAGATGGAGAGCGACCGATGACCACTGAGACCGCGAACGAGCCCGGCGACCCGGAGGTGGGCGCCCGGCTCGTGGAGCTGATGAGGCACGTCCCCACGTCCTATCCCCCTCCGCCCGTCATTGACGGCGTGTCGGTGCTCATGCGCCTCGACGTCCAGGAGGGCATCCTCCAGACGCTCCTCATGGACGTCAATCTCCCGGACTCGCGGGTGCACCCGCTCGTGGCCGCGTTCGACCCCAGGATCGACATCGGCACCGCTGTGGAGTACGCGAAGAGCTTCGTCGATCTCAAGGACTGCGTACGGCGTTCGGCTGGCCCCGCCGAGGTCGCCCCCGTGGCGGCGCGCATGCGAAGCGCTTTCTACGCCATGTACGGAGCGAGCGCGGGCGGCGCGTGACCCGTGCTCATGGCCCCGTCCTGCGCTCCGCTGCGGACGGGGCACGGGTGCCCGGCGCTGCCGCTCTGGGCACCCCAGGCCCGGCGGCCGCTCCGCTCTCGCCGGACCAACAAGACCACCGCATGTCAACGAAGGAGTAAGACGATGGCACGACGTACGAAGGCCGAGATCCGCGCGGCGAAGATCGCGGAACTGGCACGCAAGAAGAGGGAGCTGGACGACCTGCTGAGGGCCGAGCAGCGCGAGGCTGCGAAGGAGGCCAAGGCTGCGTTCGTCGCGTCGCGGGCGGCGCTGGGGAAGGCCGTGGCCGAGTCCGTTGGCGCGGCCAGCGCCGAAGACGTGGACGCCGCCCTGGAGGCTCTCGTGGCCGACGGGGCGCTGGACCGGGTGCGGGAGGTCCTGGCAGCCCAGGACCCGGAGAGCGAGCCTGAGGCGGCCGAGGCTGAACCCGTGGAAGCAGAGTCCGAGGTCGACCAGCCGGAGCCGGACGGCGGCGGTGAGAGCGGCCAGGACGACGTTCCCGAGGCCGTCGGTGAGCCCGCTGATCCGTCGGACCACGAGCCGACGCCTGGCTACCAGCCGTGGGGCGCGTAGTCCCCGTCCTTGCAGTCAGCGAAGCCCCCACCCAGCGGATGCGAGGTGGGGGCTTTGCTGTGTCTGGGGTGGGTCGAGGGAGGGGGAACCCCTCCCCGCAAGCAGTACGAGGGATCATGGAAGCGGAGCAAACATGTATCCCGAGTAAACTGCTTGCCGCTTTGGTGTAGACTGTCCGTAAGCGCGGACGATCCCTCTGGGGATCGGATGGGCGCGACGGGTGTCTACACCACAGCCGAGAGAGGGGGCACGGACGATGACGAGCAGCGATGAGGCGAAGCCGAAGCGCGCGAGGAAGCGGACGGGCACGCTCTCGAAGCAGCGCACGCTGCGATTCGGGGCGGCCGAGGAGGCCGCCATCGAAGCGGTGCGCGCCGCGTTGTCGAAGACACGCGGCACGGCGGTGGGCTTCTCCGAAGCGCACCGGATGCTCCTGCTGGACAAAGAGGAGGCTGCCCGCGTCGAGGCGCGGGCAGCGGCGATGGGCACGGCCGGTGCGACGGTGGTGGACGTCGCCGAGCTGCGCGAGGCGCTGGACGACCTCGCGGGCGAGGTGTCGGCGTTGCGGGTTCAGGTGGCCCGCGTGGGCGGGAATCTGAACCAGGTGGCGCGGCGGTTGAACACCGGGGATGCCGTGGGCGCGGCCGAGGTGGGCGAGGCGCTGCGCGCGGTCGCGTCGCTGCGCCGCGCCGCCGACGCCCTGGACGACGCCGCGTACAAGACCACTGGCGCGAGCAGGTGGTGAGCGTGCGGCCGATCGCTGCGGTTGTCGTCGCGTCATCGACGCGGTCGAGCGCCGCGCTGATCAACTACGTTCTGAGCGCCAAGAAGAATCAGAAGGGCGAGCGGTACGTGATCGCCACCGGCGTGCACGGGCTGTTCGTGAGTCGGGCGGAGGCTCAGTTCCGCGACGTGCGCAAGCGGCATGGCAAGGACCGGGCCGGGCAGTTCGTGCAGGCGTATCACGTGATCCAAGCGTTCGCGAAGGACGGGCCAGGCGCGTTCGACCCCGACGACCCGGACGACTGGGTGCGGGCCCACGAGGAGGGCCGGGCGCTGGCCGAGCTGAAGGCGCCAGGGCGTCAGGCGCTAGTCGTGACGCAGCGCGACGGGAAGACCGGCTGCCTCCATAACCACCTCGTCATCAACTCTGTGGAGCGCGAGACGGGCCGCAGCTACGACTCCTCGTGGATCACGCACTCCCGGCTGGTCCAAGAGCACGACGCACTGCTCGCCGAGCACGGCTACGTCCAGCGCGACGACCTGCGTCAGGCCGCGAACGACTCGAAGGAGCGCTACGAGCGCGGCGAGGTGGCCGTCGTCCGTGGTCGCGGCGAGCAGCACAGCCGTGAGCTGCGCGACTACGCGAAGTGGCTGGAGTGGGACACAGCGCGCGCCGTCGCCGCTGATCTCGGCGAAGCGTTCAGCACCGTCGAGCCGTTCAGCCAGGACGTCCTGACCGGTCGGGTACGCGACGCCATGGACGACGACGTCAGGGACTGGGACTCGTTCGTGGCCGCCGGAGCGCGCCACGGCGTCAAGATCAGCCGACGCGGCAAGGACGGGCGCGGCATCCGATACGGCATGGTCCGCGCTCACGGCGAGGCCGTCGTCGAGCCCACGAGCCGTGAGACCCGCCGCGACGAGACCCTCGGCGCGGAGTTCACCCTCGATGCGCTGGAGACGCTGTGGGCCCGCGAGACAGACCAGAAGCAGGCCCAGGCGACCACCACGCTGCCCACACCAGCCCCCTCCTCCAACGTGCCCAACAATGGCCAGAAGCCCACCGGCAAGTCGGTGCGTGAGGACCCCGCGACCTCCGCTGCCGCTGCGGTCACGCCGCCTCCGGCGTCCGCTGCCGCTCCCGCCGTCGAGAGCCTGCGCGAGCGGTTCCTGCGCGAGATGGAGGCCGAGACGGCGGCGTCGCGTCAGCGCGTCAGGGACGCTTGGGAAGCGGCCCGGAAGCCGTCTCCCGAGCCGGTCAAGGGCGTCGACAGCGCGCCCGCCGCTACCGCTCCGGGCGACGCCGACGTGTCCTCCGCTGCCGCTACGGACACGACCCTGACCGAGGGCGATCGGGTCGAGCCCGCGACCTCCGCTGCCGCTCCGGTCACGGCTGCTCCGGCGTCCGCTGCCGCTCCCGCCGTCGCAGACGACGAGTACCGCTCCCGGCTCCGAGATGTCCGGGTTCGCGACCAGAAGCGCCAGGAGTTGATCGAGGTCGTCGCCGCGTTCGAGGAGCACTCCGTGTCGTTACTGGAACAGGGCGAGGTGTTCGCCGAGACCGACGTGCCCAAGGGCATTGGTCGTAAGTTCCTGAACACCTATGGCGATCGGATCGACCCCGAGGTGCTGTACATCCTGGAGACCCGCGAGACCAAGAAGGAGCGCGCGTCGGTCTTGTTCGAGCGCGGCCAGAAGGTCCCCGGCACGATCGGCGAACAGTTGCGCGACAAGGCCCGCCGTCTGCGCCAGGAGGTCAAGCTCGGTGAGTACGCGATGGACGACGACGTTGCTGCGCCCGGACGCGGCCCGCAGTTGGAACAGGATCGGGCCGCGAGTGGTCCAGATCTGGATCAGGAACTGACCTGAGGCAAAGAGAAGACCCCGGCGCCGAGTGGCACCGGGGTCTTGGACCATCTCTGGTCGGCTGAAGCCCACTTGTGGGCTCTGGACGGTCCCTCACCCGAACGGCGGCTCGTCGCCGAACAGATCCGCCTCGGAGTCGTAGTAGCCCAGGAGGTCGCGCTGCTCGCGGATCAGCTCCTCGGTGGCGCGGAACAGCGCCAGAAGATCCTGGAGACGCGCCTCGTCCTCGGTCAGCTCGGGGCAGCCCCGCCACCAGCGGAACTCCTGGGCATGGGATCGGGCGTTGGACTCTGCGGACATGATTGCAGCTCCTTTCGGGAGTGGGTGAAGGTGAAGGTGACGACGGCGTCCACGGACACGGGTCCGTGGACGGGGCACGAGCGCACGCGGGAGACGCCCACGCCGGGCACGG
>RRZU012280856.1_pt1 | contig 13337 bp, 5 predicted proteins | sample 2165561 | NCBI WGS metagenome assembly RRZU01 (sample SAMN10456909, study PRJNA506462) | wastewater metagenome | isolation source: wastewater sludge | place: USA: Moscow, Idaho
CTGGGGATCTTTTCGATCAGGATCCACCTTGGTGCGCAACTGCACCTGTGGGGCCCGGAGTTCGCCGGGCTCATCCAGATCGACCTGAATGTCATCTCGGTTACCGTCCGCTTCGGTCCCGACAAGCAGCCGCCTGCGCCGCTCACGGCGCAGGAGTTTGTCGAGTCCTTCCTGCCTCCGGTGCTGAAGGGAAGCCCGGACAACAGCAATGTGATCGTAACCCGGATCAACAGCGGACTCATCCGCGAGGAAAAAGGGAAGGACGAATCAACGGTTCGCGTCGTCAATGCGCATGGCCTGGCGTTGACCACCCAGTCACTGATTCCCGTATCCGAGTTCACGGGGCTGAAACCGCAAGACGCTCCGACCTCCAGTGCGCCGGAACTGGGCATCCGTTCCATGGGCAAAACCGCGTTGATGTCCCGCTACAAGGTCACCATCAACGGCCAGACAGACGTCCGAAAGAACATGCGCAGCTTGCTCGTCAAGACCGCTGTTCCCGATGCGCTGTGGGGCAAGAGCCGCGAAGAAGGCAAGGTGCCCTTGCCAGAGGAGCCCAAGGCAATCACGCTCCAGGCCTGGGCTGGCATTCGGATCTCGTTCGATCCCATTCATCCCCAGGGCGCGCTGCCGGCGATGGCGAGCGAAAAATTTGCCTACGAGACCTTCAACAAGCCTATCCCGTGGGACGATCGGTTAAAGGTGGCCAAGACCATCGCGGCGAAAGAAAGAAAGGAGATCTGGACGGTGATGGATAAGGTTTCCACACAAAGGCGGAACGCGGTGCTCGCCGTTCTCGCCCGGGAGTCGCCCTTTGATCTGAACACGGCGGCTCTTGACGAGCTTGGCAAGGCCAGGGAATCGTATTTTCAGGCCAACCCGGAAATCTGCCGACTCGGCTCGGCACTTGTCTAGATGAGCGAACATCAAACAAAACTCGTCGCTGGCGAGATTCAGTTTCACCAGTGGTGCGAGCCGCCGCTCGAGCCAGGTGAATACCATGTCGAAGTCACCCAGACCGTGGATGAGCTGACCGACGACCCAACTTCCAGGGGAAGCTACCGCAGCAGGTTCAGCTTTTCCGTGGCTGGTCCTCGCTTTGCGCTGAATCCAGCGGAGGTGTACTCCGTGTATCCTCCCAAGGGGCAGATTGGCGATTTTGCAAATTCCCTCCCGCAGGTCGTTTTTACCCGGCGTACGCTACCTTGGGAGCGGAGCCTTACCCCCCCGCGGAACAAAGACGACACGCGGCCATGGATGGCGTTGCTGGTTGTCAGTGCAGCGGATTTTCCGGCAAAGGATTTTCCGGCAAAGGATTTTCCGGAGAGCAAGGCGCGCAAGCTTGGTGAGTTGATCAAGCCGGCTGCGAACGAAGCTTGGGTCGGCCCAGACGTTAAACTCGACGCCTATGAGTCAGCGGATGATCTGTGCAATACGATCGATCTGCCCTGGGAGGTCTTTCAGAGCGTCGCGCCGCGCCTCGATGACCTTGCTTTTCTTGCGCATGTCCGGGAGGTGAATACCGGGGCCAAGGAAACGCTTTCCTTCCTTGCCGATGGCTGGTTTTCCGTGGTTCTTGCCAACCGTTTTCCACTACCCGGCAATAGTCCGCTGCTGGCGCTCGAGAACCGGGCCTACCTCGTCTCCCTGGAAGGCTTGCAGGACTATCTTCCAGGGTCCGAGAAGCCAGCGGCAAACAAGCCCGTGCGGCTGGCCTTGCTTTCAAGTTGGAGTTTTCACTGCTGCGAGGCCTTCGCTTTCAAGGCGGCGATGAACAAGCTAAAAGTCCGGTTGCTGCGTGTTCCCTGGCCGGCTGACGGCGCTGCGGGCAGCAAGCTGAGGTCAGCGGAAAAACAGGTCCATGACGCCTGGGAGCGGGGTTACACGGCCTTGAACCACAGCACGCGGCTCGGCGAAAAGACGGTCTCCTGGTATCGCGGCCCGCTCGTGCCGCTCTATCTCTCCAAGGAAACCAAATACCGTTTCCTGCCCGCGGCCGACGCGGCCCTGCGCTACAGCCCGCTGGACGGAATGATCGACGTTACCTACGCCGCCGCTTTCCAGCTTGGCCGCCTGCTGGCCCTGCAGGATCGGCACTTCGCCACTGCGCTCTATGCCAATCGCAACAGGGTAAGGCGGCAGATCAATGATCTGCTGGGCCGGAACCGGGTCAGCCAGTTTCTCGGCAAGACCGGCAACGCCGAGAGCGATATCATGACTTCCCGCGTCAAGGCGATGCACGACGGTCAGACCCCGCCAAGCGGGAAGGCAAGCTGGGCAGACCTTCCACTCAGCAGCGACGCTTTCCAGCGGGGGGCGGCGGACAAGGAGACGAAGCAATCGGGGGAGTTGCACCTTACCACGGATTTCGACCTGACGATCCCGCAGACGGTCTGTCAGTGGCTGGCCCGGCTGGTGCTGCTCTACCGGGTTCCGTTCACCTATCTGCTTGCTGATGAACGGATGCTGCCGCCGGACAGCATGGGTTTTTTTTACCTCGATCCTGGCTGGCTCAAGTGCCTGCTGGAAGGAGCCTGCAGCGTCGGCAGGAGCGTCGCCCACGATGAGCTGGTGGATGAGTATTTGCGCGACAAATTCCTCGACTTCGCGATGGAGCAGTCGCTGGAGGTTCGGACGAAGCCGCAGCTGATCACTGCGAACTCGGCGACCAATCCCAGCGTGGTGACCACCCTTGTTCCGCATGCGCTCAAGAGCAAGGACCGGATTCTGATTTCTGGCGTGTCCGGGTCAAACGCGGAGATCAACGCTGAGCACCCGGTGACCTGCCTTGGCCCGACGACGTTTTCGGTGCCCGTCGATGCGCGTGGTGGCGCCGGCCAGGGCGGATCGTTTGTGCGGTCGCAGCCGTCAGATATCGCAGTGAAACTGCCAGCCGAGAGGCGCCCCAACTGGCCGCTCACCGGCTTCCTTCTCCGCTCACCGGCGGTGGAGGGCTGGCAGGGGCTGGAAATGCGCGCCTGGAAAGACAGTGCTGCGACCATCCCCCTCGATCCGCTGCGTATCGACCGCCTGGCTCCCGACATCATGCTCTGCATCTTCAATGGAAAACTTGCTCGCATCGAGGTCAGGCAGCCGCCCGAGGGCATGCATTTCGGCGCTTCCGTCGATGGCCAGGGCTTCCGGAAATTGCGTCTGCGGCGGCTCAATGACTACCCTGGCCAGGACCGCGGTGTCGCGCCGGGACCAGGCGATCAGCTCACGGATGATTCCCAGCTGCCGATTCCCCTGCGAAGCAATTCGTCGCGTGTCGTGGAGGTGGCGCAGTTGGCGAAGGCGCTGAAGGAGAAACTCGAGGCACTGAATGCAAGAGAACTTACGCAGGAATTCACCTCCGCCGACTTCGCGGTGGAGATGGTAGAGAGCCCGGGCCGGGTCGTTTTTGACATAGCAAACCCCCAGGACACGGACGCGCGATGAGCAACGGAAACGAAGCCTTCAGATTACTGGTGCCGATCCACATCGATGGACTGCTGGTAGGAGAGTCGCTCCCATCAGGGGAAATGTTCCAATGGACCAATCTGGCCGCGAATTTTGCGAAGTTGCATGCCAACTACTGCTTCGGGGCGGAACTTGGCGGTGACAGCGACAGTGATGGCAATCCTTTCAACCAGGCGGCTGGCCTGCAGCCGGGGATTCATCTTCATTTTCGGCTGCCGCGTTGCTTGACTCATGGCAGTCAGTCAGGAGCTGAAAAAATTTCCTTTCCCGCGATTCCCAATCGTTGGCTGGTGCAGCGCTGCAGCGGCGGCGCAGCGAACGGCAAGCTGTCCTGCAAGGCCTGGCTAATCAAAAGCGATGGTCAGCCAGCCGACCCTGCAAACGGAATCACCTGGCCGACATTTCACAAGGACAAAGCGGCAGAATTCCAGGAGATTGGCGCCTGCGGCGAAGTGACGGGACCCCTTGCAGAACAGGACGAAGCAGCGTTGGTGACGATCACGGCGATCGGTCCGGGGGATCCGGCCTTCAGCGCGTATTACCCCGCGTGTCGCGGTGTGCTTGGTTTTCATGACCCAGTGGCGGGAATCCCCGCAGACACCCGCCTGTCCTACCTCGTCACCGGCTGGTATTCCGACCCGCAGGATGATCCGCTGGCCAGCTTTGTTGCCGAGTTCAGCAGGAACCCTTCCATTCCACACGGGGAACTCACTCAGGAGCAGCAGGACAAGTATTTCAGTGAGCTTCAGACATGGTTGACCGAGCAGGCCTGGAGAATTCCGGCGAGTAATCCGAACACTTCGCCAGCGCGCCTTCTCTGCCACGGGTTGGTGAGAGGAATCACCTGGCAGGGGCCGAAGCACAACTATATGCAGTCCCCGGGGGGCGCTGATGTGAGTCAGCCCGTTGTTTTCCCGCCCAATCCGGACCACCACAACAAGGCTTACAAGCTTGCGGTCGGCAATACCGCAGCGGAAGCGGTGGCGGCCCTGCTCGTGCCGGGAGCGGTTGATCAGGATTTGCTCACGGCCCTGCAGGGCGACCTGCTGTCTCAGTCCGTTACTACCGCGGAGCTACAGTATGAGTTGCATGAACGCCGCTTCAATGGCGTTCGCGGCGGCAGCATCTTTCTCATTCGCCCGGAACCCGATCTACCTGACACCAACAAAGAAGCCGCCGAGCCGCCAAAGGCGGGTGGCGCGAACTCGATTCCGGCAGGCCTCCGGAAATTACTGAGTGACCTGAATGCCAGGCAACAACGCTGCGATGACCTCTCTCGCCGCGTCGAGGACTTGCGCTGGCAAGTCCATGCGCTCTGGTATCTGCTGACCAACGAGCGCAAAGTTCACGGCGACACCGATCGGTCAGGCGAGCTGGACAGACAGCTCAAGCTCGCCAAAGACGTCCTCACTACCGAGCAAACCGCCTGGGATCTCGCCAGAAAAGCGCGGGACGACAGCGAAGGAAGCCTCCATAAGGAGTTGGGCAAGCAATTCAAGACTCAGCCCGATGGAACATCGAGGTCAAGCAATGGAAAGCCGGAGTTGAAATACCGTTTGGCGTCCTTGCCAGCGCCGCCCTTCCAGAGGCCAGGCGAGCCGGCGATTGCGCTTCAGGGCCCCGCCATGGCCCGGCTCAAAACCTGGTTGCCGACCGATCCGCTGGAGTGCCGCATCTCCGGTCAGGAGGTCACGGGGATCGTGCTGGCAATCCCTTCGGGCCCAGTCGCTACGGTCACCGGCGAGCAGTTGCTTGCTCACCTGTTTGCACAGCCGCTGCCTGTCTCGGGTGGAATCCACCGCTCCCTGTTTCTTGAGGCGCTCTTGCTCGATGAGGGGAACGCTGCCACGATTGCCGGACTGGCGTCCAGGCAGTACGAGAAAGAACTGGGCGATACCGTCAAAGCCTTGCAGAATCCAAACAGTACAGCGGCACGGAAGAAGCCTGCCACGGCTCCCAATGCGCTGATCGGTCGCCTGCCCGACCAGCGTCTTCCGATCAAATGGGCTGGCAACCCGTGGATTCCTCTCTTTCTCGTATGGGACGTTTCGTGGCAGTCTGCTTACGCGTCACCCGCCGCGAGCGACGACGCCCTGTCGCCGGACTTGCTGAGCAGCCTTTGGAACCTCGGCAACAACGCGGAGGGCGATCTGATGCTGAAAGGCACAGGAGGATACCCCCCCGCTGGTTCGGTGAAGGCAAGCTATCAAGGCTATGCAATCCTCACCCCGAGCACCGCAAACAAGCTGGCAGAACGCCTGGAGAGCTTGAACAAGTCTCACCCCCTGGTCAATATCCTGAAGAACCAAAGGGTGTTGGCGCAAAGTCTCGACGGGTTCAACGACGCATTGCTTCTGCAGCAACCGGGTATTCAACTGCCGCCGTTCGACTATGACAAATGGTACGCCAGTGAGGGTCAGTCGTATGAGATTGCGTCCATCGATGCCGTGATCAATGCCGGCTTCGAGGAGCGGCGCGACACCTTCCGCACCGCGCCGCGCGTTGCTGGCGAACCGTTCCTCCCGATCCGTGCCGGGCGTCTGGAGATCACGCGACTTTCCATCGTCGACGCTTTCGGCCAGACGCTGAAGCTGCCGATCGATCAGATCAATGAATCGGCGTCGGGCGAATGGCCGGCCCGGATGCTGCGCCGCGCGAGCTCGTGCGCGCTCGGCTCGACTGCGGCTGACGCGAAGTTCATCGAGCTGCGGCCCCGCTTCGCCCAGCCCATGCGCTTGCGCTTTGACTGGGAAGACGCTTCCGGCCATCCGGAGGAGAATGGCGGACCGGTCTGTGGCTGGGTCCTCCCCAACCATCTGGAAAAAAGCCTGACGATCTATTCCGCGTCGGGCAAACCTCTGGGCGCGCTGCAAAAGAAGCTTGGCCTGGCGTCCGGCAGCTCGGCACCCGCGTTCTACTGGCTGGGCGTCCCAGGGGTCGCGCCCGCGTCCATCGAGAACCCGCACCTGCGTTATTTCTGCGACTGGGTCCTGGGCCTCATCCCGGACGACGGCGCCACCTTTTCCGCCTGCATCGACGATGTGATGGCTTCTACGGACGAGCGCGTCCCGGAAACAGACCCCGGTGTCGCCGTCCTTGTCGGACATCCGCTGGTGCTGGTGCGGGCGAGTCTTCAGTTCGAAACGGCCGGCCTGCCCGCGCATCGCCCCGAACTACGTTCCGGCGATGTTGGCAAAGCAGCCGTTGACGTTCTCCTTGACACGGCCGGTTTCCAGCAGGTCAAGTGGCCGCTGCGTCTCGGCGATCTCCACGCTGGCGATGACGGGCTGGTCGGCGTCTTCCGATGCGCCGCTACGGAATCGAGCGGGGGGGTCAGTACCAGCGGTGCCTTCTACCCGGCCTGGGGGGAGGACAAGCGCGACGTGCTCAGGAAGACGGCCCGGGTTTTTGCCGTTCAGGACTTCACCATCGATTGCATGCAGCCGCTGCAGGTGACGATGTTGATGGATCCGCAGGCACGTGTCCACGCCACCACCGGGGCCTTGCCGAGAGCCTTTGTCGAACTGCCACCCGAGGAAGCGACTGGCGCGAGGCGCGTGCGCGAGGTCTTCTTTCAAACCGCGCCAGTCCTGGGGCTCTCTTCCACGCCGGAGATGCCCAGGCCGTCGGACGATTATGGCGAATGGTCGTGGGCCTATCGCCCGGATGTCACGCAGTGGAAACTCGACCCCGCGATCGTGGAAGCCACCGACCGTGCCACTTTCTCCGATACCTGGCCGGCCATCGCCGAGGGTTGGCTGAAACTCGCCATCTCCCCGGTCAAGGTCCTGAGTTTCTGGGTGCGCGAAGGCACCGAGGCAGTCGTCAGAGGGACACGCATTCATCTGGCCTGGTCACTGCAGGGGGCAGAGTCGTTGCAGTTGGAGGAGATACAAGAGGACGGGAGCAGCATCCTGATCGCCAAATGGGATGCGCAGCCTTTACCGCGCGAATACGGCGTGAGTGTGCAGGCCGAAACCACCTATCGCCTCACTGCCTACGCCGAGGACCTGCCAGCGAGCGCAAAACTGCTCACCATCACAATTGGCGCCGCATCACCCGCCGGATCCTAGATTCGCAAGGACTTCACATGGACTTCACCATTGCACCAACCGCTGACACGGCGGTCAAGATCGGCGGATCCCATGCCGCCACCAACCAGGTCAGGATTGAGGTAAGGGCCAGCCCGCAACTTCCGGCAGAAACCAAGGTCAGGGTGACCGTCACAGTCGGCTGCGGCGCAAAGGAAGCTGACCTGTTGGCTTCGCGAGACGAATTAGTGAAAGTCACTGGGCAATCGGCTGGAAAAGCGGCGAACATTGTTGCGGTGGCCAACCTGCCAAGCGGTAAGAAAGCGTGGAATACCGGGGTTTTCCCGGCCGCCCTGCCGGTATTGATCGCCCTGAAAGACTTCGTTTCCAACACGCCGCCGGGCGGCGCAGAAATCGAAGTCCTCGTTGAGACCTCTACCGGCAGGCAACAGTGGTCAACAGGCGAGAAGTCTTCAATAACGGTAAGGAAAGATCTGGAACCTCGGAACAAACCCGACATTCGTTATTTCACGGTCAATCCCAACTACATTCTGCATGCCGGCCAGACGGAAGTCACGGTGAGCTTTTGCGCAACCGGCTACGAAACACTGACCCTGTTTCGGAATAATGAAGAGGTGACGAATTGCACTGAACGGAACAACGGTGTGTTTTTCGACAAGCCATCGATCACTTCCGTTTACCGCCTTGAGGGTAAATACAAGGAACCCGACCAGACAGAAGTTCGGGATGCTCTCGACCGAACGGTCCAGGTCATTTCCTCAGGCTGGAACCGGATCGCGCTTCCCCAGGGATCACCGGTCCGGCTCTATGTGGCGAACGACTTCAGCGGCAGCGGCTGGGATCGCTTGTATGGCATTTTCAAGAACACGCGTGGCAGCTACGCCCTCTATTCCTCGGCCACGGGCGTCGACGCCTGGCGTCTTGAGCCAGGCGACGTTCCTCAACATATGGCGACGAGCCCGGGCGTTTACTGCAAGAACAAGCTGTGGCTGATCGGCGGCAGCTCGGTCGACCCGGATAATCCGCGTAATGAGGTCTGGTGTTATGAAGCGGACCAGTCCTGGAAAAGGAAAGAAGACTTTCCTTCTACAATGCCGGCGCGCATGGGCCACGCCTGTGTGGTCTTCCAGGACACGTTATGGATCATCGGAGGTTACAATAATGGCACTGCCTATCGCGATGTTTGGCAGGGCAGGGAAGGATCCGATGGGCGACTCGAGTGGTCTCCTTTGCAAGAGCAATGCGCATGGGCCGGCCGCCTCAATCCTGCCGCCGCTACGTGGACGCAGCGCAAGGGTTCGCCCGAGGTGTGGATTTACGGGGGCAGCAAAGACCCACAATCGTCTGATCCACTGCGCGACTTCTGGTCAACGCGCGATGGAAGAACCTGGCAGAAGATGGATGAAAATCGGCATCCGGCAGTTCCGATCATGCCCGATCCCGGGGCGCCACTCGCCTCGGCACTGGTCGCCTTTCGGCAGGCCGAAGCATCTGAAACGGCACAGTCGGATCGGCTTCTCCTGATGGGCTCATTCAAGGAGTTGGCCATGAGCGGGAACGACAAAGATCAAGGTAACCGGATTTTCTCTTTCCTGTTCGAGTGGCATCCAGGCACCGGCTTATGGGAAGGTCGCCCGGTCTTTGACGGCTGGCAGCAGTTCCAGGGCCAGAATTTTTATATGCAGGCCGTTGTCTTTAACCGTTTTCTGTTCTGTTGGTCGCTGCGAAACCGCCTGGAATCCATAGGCAAGTTGAACATCCTGGTATCTAACTGACCATGCAGGGAGAACCTCTATGAAAAAACCCTTCCGGTGGTCGGCAGGCCGCAGATTCCGGTTCAACATCGGCAAAATTTTATCAATGTGGTTTCTGGCGCTTTTGGCATTTGCAATTCCGGCGACTTTGGTCGCAGACGAGCTAAGCAGCGTCCTTACGCTCATTCCAACTGAGGTCCTTCCAGCAAAGGCAGAAACCGCCGAAATTGCCGGAGGCCGATATGGCGACAAAACGATTCTCCTTCGTTTCCAAGCGAGCGCGCTTCCAGCGGAAGCCAGGGTTACCGCCGCTCGCCTCAGCCTTGTTTCGAGTGGGGGCACGAGTGCGGATCAGACCGTCAACGTAGACAAGTACCCCTATGATGCCACTCCAACGCAGTGTAGCGGGATTCGTTTGGGCGCTGCGACGTTCAACGCTGGCGCAAACGAGCGCGTAGACTGGACTACAAGAAATCGAAACTTCCTGGACAGGATTAAAAACGAAGGGAGCAGGTTTTCGCTTCTTCTGTGTACACCATCCAGTGCCAGTAGCACCTGGTATCTGGCAGACCCGATCAACAGCAGTCATCGGCCGCGTCTGATCCTCGAATATTCCGTGGCTGATCAGCCAGCGCTGACCCAGTCGAACGGCCTGCCAGCTGTGCACAGCGCACGGCCATTTCTTCCCACGGCAAGAATTGGCGGCAAGGATAGCGGTGCGTTTTCCTATGTGGCCAGACCTTTCTCCAACGCCTGGTCCCATACGCCCGTATTCCACAATGATCTGGTTTATCTGATGACCGACAATAACGGGAAAAAGGCGCTGGACGCGCTGAATTCGCTTGGCGGTCAGCCTGTGCGGACGATCGAGGTAGCTGGCAGCCCGGGCCAGTATCTGTTGGTATCGCCGTCCGGCCGCCTCTACATCGTTGGCAATGGCAGAATCATCACCTACCAGCTTGGCTCGGGCAACCCGCCTCAGGCTCCGGCGGCCGCACTAGGCCGTGAACTCGATAATCTGAACCCTGCCAATGCGCCCTCGCTCGGTGCCGATGGGAGCCTTTATTTTGTCAATGGCCAGGAGGTTTACGGCTTCAATCCGGATCTGCAGGAACTGTGGAAGGTGACCCTGGCTGACCCGACAAGCAGCCGTGTGACGGTCGGCCCCAGCGGTCGATTCGTTTACCTCGTCGCGAAGAAGCAAGGACTGGTGGTCATCAACGCGCAGACCGGCGAATTTTTCACAAGCCCTCTCGCCAACCAGGATGCGCTTGCCAGGGCCGATTTTCCTTCTCTCCACACCCCGGTGGTGATCCTGCACCCCGATGGATCCGAGAAGGTTTACGTCGCCGCCAACTCCGTAAACAACGGCGTGCTCGCGTGTTTCAACAATCGTTCGGGAACGATCGCCGCGGCGGAGAATTGGCCGCTCCTGGAGGGCCTGTGGAGCCAACCGCTGCTTGATCAGCTATCGCCTGGCAGTGTGCAACAACCTGCCTCCGGGAAGCAGATCTACGCGGTGCGAGTCGCTGATCGGCAGGGCACACTGACTGGTGTTGACTGGTTGACCGGGGCAACAATGGCCATGGCCCCGACCTTTGCGGTTGGCGATTCACCGTATCTGCTCAACGGTGGCAATCTGGCGTCGGATCAGGCCGGCACTCGCTTGGTGTGGAACGGGGCGGGCGAGGTTGGTCTGTTCGCTTTCGGCACTGCCTTTTCCGGCCGGCTGCACGCGTTGGCTGGCGGCATTCCAATGCCGGCCCAATTGCTCTTTGGCGGCGATGGCACCCTGTATGCCAATACCGTCGGAGGGGATCGAGTTCTCCGCGCCATCGTGCCGCAATACACCTTGAGCGCAGGCGCCGACGCGAACATCTACAGTCCCACGCACCTGTGGGTCGATGGACTGGCCGGTCAGACGACGGAGTTGAAAGCGGCGGGGAGCGTGCTGCTCGGACCGGGATTCACAGTCAGGCAAGGCGCCACCCTGAGAATTGCGAGCGGGACGCCGACCCCATGAAAGATGGACCGCTGCCCACCCCCGGAACACTGACTGTCAACGCGCAGGAGCCAATGCAACCCGTCACCAGCCGAAACTCGTGCTGTGGCGGCAGACCATTCCGTTCAGGATCTACAACAAGTACGTAACCAGGAGAAAATCATGACTGAACCATCTCGCCGTGATCGGCAAGCGGAACTGGCTGCCGTCCGGAGACGACCGGGCGAGCTCGCAGCCACCCGGAGCAACTCCGGGGTTGCCGGAAAATCCGGGCGTCGCCACGGTTTTTCGAAGCGCTTCGTTTTCGGCCTGTTGCCGCTTCTCGGCTGCCTGCTTCTCATGGGTGGCACGGTAAGCGCCGACGATGCGTTGTTCATCAACCCGCAAGGTTTGGTCGGCATCGGGACGCCGAATCCAGGCGAAAAACTACAGGTCAGCAAGGGGAAGATTCAACTCGACGGCAACCAGCAGATCAAATTCGCGGATGGTGATGTGAGCAACAACCTGAAGTTGCAATTGTGGAGCGGGTTCGGTCTGGGCATCAACAACTCCACCTTATTCTATGCGGCCGACAGCATACACTCATGGCGCGACAAAAATGGTACGAATGAGCGGATGGTTTTGACGACCAACCCCGATGGTGGGTTGGCCGTCAAGGGAACCGGGAAATCGTCCTTCGCAGGCGCCGTCGACATCGGGAAGAATCTGACCGTCATGGGAACGGGGAATTCGTCCTTCACGGGCAACGTCGGTATCGGGAAGCCGGATCCAGGCGAGAAGCTACAAGTCAGCGCGGGGAAGATTCAACTCGACGGCGACCAGCAGATCAAATTCACGGATACCAATACGAGCAACAACCTGAAGTTGCAATTGTGGAGCGGGTACGGCCTGGGCATTAACGGCTCCACCTTGTTCTATGCAGCTAACGGCAGACACTCATGGCGCGACAACAATGGTACGAATGAGCGAATGGCTTTGACGACCGCGCCCGATGGTGGGCTGACCGTCACGGGAACGGGCGTTTCCACCTTCGCGGGAAGTGTAATTGTGGGCGGCGATATTTTTGTGCACGGCCGTCTCAAGTATTACTGGGGCCCTGATGGAAAATGGAAGCAGGTAGAAAATCGCTATGGCAACTGGGCAGGTTCGTATGACACAGGCGGGCCTTCGGATCTACGCTTCAAGAGCCAGGTAGAATCGCTTCCCACGGCCCTGGACAAGGTTCTTCACCTGCGCGGAGTGAGCTATCAATGGAATGATGAAGCGCTGAAATATTTCACCCGCGACATCGAAAACAACCTCTCCGCCGGACCTGAGGCGACCGCGGCTGATAACCAGAATCTCTGGAAAGCGGAGCGGGACAAACGCTACAAGGAACTAGGTACGCATCAGGTTGGCGTCGTCGCCCAGGATGTGGAAGCGGTGCTGCCCGAAGCCGTGACCACGGATGAGGCGGGCTATAAATCGGTGCGCTATCACTATCTCATTCCGCTTCTGATCGAAGCTCTCAAAGAGCAAGACAAAACAGTCAAGGAGCAAGCCCGGATGGTTGCCCAACAACAGCAGGAGATCGCGCGTTTGGTGGCGAGCAACCTGGCCGTCGAGCAGAAGCTGGCGGAACTGGCCGTCGTGAAAGAGCAGCTGGCGCGGCTTGAGGCCGCGGTGCAAGGGGTCGCCGCGACGCAAGCCTTGGGTACTTCGGAAGCGCTGGCGCAGCTTTCCGCGACCAAAGCCAGGTAATCGCAAAGAGTTAAAAAGCAGTAGGCAAAGGGCGATACAAGGCACAAGCAGATTGGCCAAAGCGGGAACCCTGACGATCCAGTTTACGTAAATGTTCTTGGGGCGTATTTTTTCGTTGCCGCCCGCCGGACCGGTTTGCTCCTGGCCGCCAGTCCAGTAACTTCCGGAAGCGATATTGCCCCTGGCAGCCTGTCGGACTTGATGGGTCGAAGCGAAAAAAGTGGGAGACGAGCGCAGTTTTTCACGGATTTCAAGCGAATAGTTGTTCTATTCGCACAGAAATACGGGGGAAAATGAGCCGTCTTCCCACTTTTTGCAGCCGACTTGGTC
>RRZU012937660.1_pt1 | contig 13336 bp, 11 predicted proteins | sample 2165561 | NCBI WGS metagenome assembly RRZU01 (sample SAMN10456909, study PRJNA506462) | wastewater metagenome | isolation source: wastewater sludge | place: USA: Moscow, Idaho
GACATTCTCCCTGTTGACGAACACCTCGTCCATACCGGGAATAGCCGAAAGCAGCTTCTTCACGTCTGCGGGATTTCCCTCACAGCGTATCACAAGCTTATGATCTGCGGACATATTCTTTGCAAGATGGTCTGCGCTGTCGTTTGCTACGACCTTACCTCTGTTGATGATAACTATCTTGTCGCATACCGCCTGTATCTCGGGGAGTATGTGGCTTGAAAGTATTACGGTATGGTTCTTGCCGAGCTTCTTTATAAGCGCTCTTATCTCGATTATCTGCTTGGGGTCAAGTCCGACCGTAGGCTCGTCAAGAATAAGCACCGGCGGATTTCCCACAAGCGCCTGTGCAAGACCCACACGCTGTTTGTAACCCTTTGAAAGATTCTTGATAACACGATCCTTGACATCGGTTATCTTTACAAGGTTGCATATCTCCTTTAAATGCGAGTTGATCGGCAGCTTGCACTTTTTCAGCCCGTATACGAACTTAAGGTATTCCATTACCGTCATATCAAGATATAACGGAGGCTGTTCGGGAAGATAACCTATCATTTGCTTAGCTTTTACAGGCTCTTCAAGAATATCTATACCGTTTATCTTTGCCTCGCCCTCTGTTGAGGAAAGATAACCCGTAAGGATATTCATTGTAGTTGATTTTCCTGCACCGTTAGGACCGAGAAAACCAAGTATCTCGCTTTCTTCTGCGGTAAAGGAAACATTGCTGACTGCTGTTTTAGAGCCGTAACGCTTAGTCAGATTCTTTACTTCTATCATTTTTTGCTCCTTAAAACGAAGTATCCGGCAGAACATTGGTACATAGCCGTACCTGCCCTGCGCACATCTGTTATATTCTATCCTGCACAGGTGAAACCTGTGTGATAAAACAGTGTATTTATTGCTTGGCGGTGATTTTATCTTTGTCAAGCTGAGCTTTAAGCTCGCCTACGCTGTCAAAACGTCTTTCGGGACGTATAAAATCAAGCAGTGAAACACGCAGTGTCCTGCCGTAAAGATCACCGTCAAAATCCATTATATGCGTTTCCGCAAGAGGACTGTCCTTATAGTCAACAGTAGGCTTTACGCCTATGTTTGTAACAGACGGCATGACCCTGCCGTCAAGATATGTCACGCTCTTATATACTCCGAAACGTGGCATAACTATGTTTTCGGGGAAACGCTGGTTTATGGTCGGGCTTCCTATGGTTCTGCCTATGCGGTTGCCCTCTATCACTCTGCCCTCTATCGAAAAATCATATCCGAGCAGTTTGTTCGCCTTCGCTATTTCACCCGATTTTATCAGATTTTTGATGGCCGTTGAATGTACCACACATCCGTCCAGACTAAACGGCGGTATTATAACGACCTTTATGCCGTACTCACGGCATATACATTTAAGCTCTTCGGCGTCGCTTCCTCCGCCTGCTCCGAGCCTGAAATCAAATCCGCACACAACGACCTTTGCGTTCATTATCTTCACGAGAACCTTTTCGATGAAATCCCTTGCCGTGTAGTCGCACACCGAATTGAAATCCGGAGAATAAATATATTGTACTCCGGCTTCTGCGAGCTTCTCCAGCTTCATATCGTTTGTGAGCAGGTTCTCTATCCTTTCCCTTTTAGGCAATGCCGTGTCGCTGTGAAACGTGAACATTGCAGGGCAAAGTCCGCCGTGTCTGAAGCATTCCTCCACGACCTTCATATGACCTAAATGCAAGCCGTCAAAAAAGCCGAGTGCCGTTGCTGTCGGCGGGATGGGTATTATATTTTCGGTAATGTCAATCAAGAATAAACCTCCGTGTCCCGCATTAAATGGGAACATCAAGATAATATATTAAGGTATACGCTTTTAAGCCCGTTCTCCCCGTTCACCCTTGCCACGCCTAAAAAATCACCATCGTGCTTAAGACGCAGGCAGGTGCCTTCCGGGTATGAAATATCCATTCTTCCGCAGTCAAGTATCATGCCGTTCATGAACAGCTTCTTTTGTGTACCGTCAAGAGTTATCTCGTCATAGCACGAGAAAACACGCTCTGTCGGCAGTACCAGCCTTGCGGTATCCTCAGGCGGCATATTACGAAGCGTTTCAATATCGTGGCAGTCCGAAAGCGTAAAGCCTGCCGCCATCGTGCGGCAAAGCGAGGTCATTATCGCTCCTGTGCCGAGCTTTTTTCCTATATCGCTTATGATTGTTCGGATATAGGTTCCTTTTGAGCAATAAATATCAAGCGTACCTGTACGCTTTTCCTCATCATAGTCGGACAGCTCTATCGAATATACCGTGACCGGACGAGCGGCACGTTCAACCTCAACGCCCTGCCTTGCAAGGTCATAAAGCCGTTTGCCGTTTATCTTCACCGCAGAATACATCGGCGGTATCTGCATTATATCGCCCTGCATAGCCGTTACCGCATCGGTAAATTCCGCAAGCGTAACGGGCTTTTCGCTCTTCGTCATCACCTTGCCCCATACGTCCTCGGTATCGGTAGTCACACCGAGCCCGAAGGTCGCACGGTATCTCTTGTCGCTGACAGGATTCAGGTCGGCTGTCTTTGCCGCTCTGCCGATATATATCGGCAAAACGCCTGTCGCCATAGGGTCGAGCGTACCGCCGTGACCGATTTTTCTCGTTCCTGCCGCCCTTCGCATTATCGCCACAACGTCAAACGAAGTGAAATCCTGCGGCTTATTGATACAGATTACGCCGTTTATTTCATTCATTTGCTTTCAGCGCCTTTTCAAATACAGGCAGCAGCTTTGCTTTCACAAACTCTATACTGCCCTCTATGGTACAGCCTGCGGCTCTGGCGTGACCGCCGCCGCCGAACAGGGCGCACACGCTTCCTGCGTTTATCGGCTCTGCCGTTCTGACAGAGATCTTGAACGTAGCAGGACCCTTCTGCTTTACGGTAGCGCCGATAATTACGCCCTCTACCTGACGGGGAAGGCTTGCAAGACCGTTGAAGTCCTCGCTGTCAACTCTGCCATTAAAGCGATCCATAAGCTCCGTTGTCAGCCATACTACCGCTACCCTGTCGTCACAGAAGAATTCCATTCCCTGCGTTATCGCCTGTTCAAGCTCCAGCCTGCCCTTTGACTTCATATCAAACAGCTTGTAATTGATGCCGGAAACATCAAACTCATAAGCCATCAGCTTAGCGGCTATTATATGCGTTCTGCTTGTCGTGTTTGAATACTTGAAGCAGCCCGTGTCGGTTGCAAGCCCTGTATAAAGGCAGGACGCAATCTCACCGTCAAGCTGTGCGTTCATTTCCTCCGCTATCTGAAAAATAAGTTCGCAAGCCGCAGCCGCATCGGAATCTACAAGAGTATATTTTGCAAACTCCTGTCTGCTCTCGTGGTGGTCTATCGCAAGAAATATCCTGCCGCCGTATACTGCGTCAAGGTCGCCGAGCAGTTTCCTGTCGGCAACGTCAACGCTCACTATGGTCTTTTCCTCAAAGCTCTGCTGTATCACCGTATCACGCAGAAACTCCATACGGGGCGCTATCTCGTCCGCACACATAACCTTTGCCCGTTTACCCATCTTCTGAAGCATACCGCAAAGGCCGTAAGCACAGCCCAGTGTATCTCCGTCGGGGTTGGCGTGTGACAATATCAGAAAATCATCGTTGCTTTTCAGTAGCTCTGCCGCTTTTTTAACGTCTGTTATCATTATTGTTTACCTTTCGTCTTCGCCGTTATCATCGGGTTCGGCAGGTTTCGGCAGTTTGCTTATCACCTCGCTGATATGCTCGTAATAATCCATCGAATTATCCGGCACGAATATCAGCTGAGGCAGCTTGCGCATCTTCACACGCTCGTTGGTTCTTCTTTTAAAGAAGCCCTCTGCCTTCTTGAGATGCTCGGCGACATTTTTCGTGGTGTCGCCGCCCTCAAGCGTTGTGATATAAACCTTGCAGTAGGACAGATCGCTTGTCAGCTCACAGCGTGACACACCGACCATCGCCTTTACTACAGCGCCGTCCTTTATATCACGCATAGCTGTGGAGATTTCACGTTTTATATCCTCCGCAAGTCTTGCTGTATTGAAATTTGCCATTAATCTCTGTACTCCTCGGTAACAAACGCCTCGAATATATCGCCGTCCTTTATGTCGGTGAACTTTTCAAGCGTGATACCGCACTCGTAGCCTGCGGCTACTTCCTTCACATCGTCCTTGAAACGACGTAAGCCTGCTATCTTGTCAACAGCAACGATTATGCCGTCACGGACAACTCTTACCTCGCCGTTTCTCTGTACCTTACCGTCAAGTACATAAGAGCCTGCTACCACGCCGACGCTCGACAGCTTCATTACCTGTCTTACCTCAACACGTCCTGTATCAACTTCTCTGTACTTGGGCGCAAGCATACCCTTCATGGCTGTTTCGATTTCTTCTATTGCGTCATATATTACTCTGTAGAGTCTTATATCGACACCGTCACGCTTTGCGTTGTCTGCAGCCGCAGGGTTAGGTCTTACGTTAAAGCCTACTATGATAGCGCCCGATGCCTTTGCAAGCATAACGTCGCTTTCTGTTACGGCACCTACCGCACCGTGAATTACTTCTACCTTTACTTCCTCGTTTGACAGCTTTGACAGTGACTGTGAAACAGCTTCTACAGAACCCTGTACATCCGCCTTTACGATGATAGGCAGCTTCTTCATCGAGCCTTCCTCGATCTGCGAGAACAGATTATCAAGGCTGACCTTCTTATAGAGCTTGAACTGTTCTTCCTTAGCGTCAAACTTTCTCTTTTCAACAAGCTCTCTTGCGAGCTTTTCATCTTCAACAGCCGCAAAATCATCACCGGCGCTCGGTACTTCCGCAAGACCCATTATCTCAACGGGAACAGAAGGACCTGCTTCCTTTACCGCTTTGCCCTTGTCGTCACGCATTACACGCACACGGCCTACAGCAGTACCTGCGATTATGGTATCGCCTGTGTGGAGAGTACCCGACTGTACAAGAACGGTTGCGATAGGACCTCTGCCCTTGTCGATTCTTGCCTCGATAACAACGCCCTTTGCAAGTCTGTCGGGGTTAGCCTTAAGCTCAAGGACATCTGCCGTGAGGTTTACCATTTCGAGAAGCTCGTCAATGCCCTCGCCTGTCTTTGCCGATACGGGAACGCAGATTACATCGCCGCCCCATTCTTCGCATACAAGACCATGCTCGGTAAGCTCCTGCTTTACCTTGTCGGGATTTGCCGTAGGCTTATCCATCTTGTTTATCGCAACTATTATCGAAAGGTTTGCAGCCTTTGCGTGATTTATCGCTTCTACCGTCTGAGGCATAATGCCGTCGTCTGCGGCAACAACGAGTATCGCTATATCCGTAGCCAGCGCACCTCTTGCACGCATAGCGGTGAACGCCTCGTGTCCGGGAGTGTCAAGGAATGTAATATCCCTGCCGCCTGCCTTTACCCTGTAAGCGCCGATATGCTGTGTGATACCGCCTGCTTCGCCGGACGTAACGTTAGCGTGTCTGATTCTGTCGAGGAGCGATGTCTTACCGTGGTCAACGTGTCCCATAACAACAACAACGGGTGAACGGGGCTGTAAGTTCTCCTCTGTATCCTCTACCTCTTCAAACAGACGTTCTTCGATGGAAACTACAACTTCCTTGGTAACCTTTGCACCGAATTCTTCCGCTACGATACAAGCCGTATCATAATCGACCGACTGGTTGATAGTAACCATTACGCCCAGGCTGAACAGCTTCTTTATAACGTCTGCGGCTGTGACCTTAAGACGTGACGCAAGCTCCGATACGACTATCTCATCGGGAACCTGTATCTCAAGCTGTTTCTTTCTTGCCTTTTCAAGCTCAAGACGCTTCAGCTTCTGAGCCTCTGTTTCCTTCTTCTTGCTGAACTGCTGCTTGCCCTTCTGCGACTTCTGACTTATCTTCTGCTTCTTTGTATAAGCGTCATTCTGACGTCTGTTGCCGCTCTCGGTCGAAGCTATGGTTTCATACTTCTCGTTGTACTTATCAAGGTTTACATAACTGCCTCTTGTGTCAACGTGCTTTGTGACCTGCTCGCCTCTCTGTACAGCCTCGCCCTTGACGTGCTTTGTGGGAGGTGCGTTTGTCTTGATATTTGCAAGGTCGATAACAGGCTGTGCCGGAGCTGTCTGCTGTGCAGGCTTAGTGTCCCTGCGGTCATTTCTGGTATCGCTTCTTCTGTCGCCGTAGGGCTTTCTGTCACCCTGCTGTCTGTCGCCGTAAGGCTTTCTGTCACCCTGCTGTTTGTCGCCGTAGGGCTTTCTGTCGCCCTGCTGTCTGTCGCCGTAGGGCTTTCTGTCGCCCTGCTGTTTGTCACCGTAGGGCTTTCTGTCGTTACGGTCGCCCATAGGCTTTTTGTCTGCAGACTTATCGCTCTTAGCTTCAGACTTAGCTTCTGTCTTTATTTCGTGCTTTGCTTCAGACTTTGTTTCTGTCTTTATTTCAGGCTTTGCTTCGGGCTTAGCCTGTACCTTTTCAGCCTTGTCGGCTTCCTTATTGGATTCGGGCTTCTTCTCAGCCTTCTTTGCAGGCTTTTCTTCCTTCTTCTCCGTCTTGGGCTTGCTTGCCGAAGCGAAATATGAATTGAAATTCTTCACCTGATTGCTCTGAGAATACTTTTCGAGAACAACAGACAGCTCATCCTCAGAAAGCGAAGCCTGCGATTTCTTCTGTACTCCGAAATACTCCTGTACCACATCCGTAATTTCACTTACAGGAATATTAAGATCCTTTGCCAACTCGTTTACACGATATTTTTTATCCATTCACTGATCCCCTTTTTTATGTCAGATTTAGTATTGTATATATAAATCGGGTGTACCGCTTATTTCCCTTTATGCTCGCCCGTAAGGCTTGCGTATAAGCCTTCATCGAGAACGGCAAGCACTCCCGTGCGTTTTCCGAGGACCGACTTGATTTCGTCCATCGTACAATCGCACTGCGACAGCAGGGCACTGTATTTATCGCAGAAAAAACGCATTTCCTTCTGTGTTTTCTCCGATACGTCGCTTGCGAGAATAACTCCCGCAATTTTCGATTTCGGGTTTTTAAGCTCCTCGCAAACAGGATCGAACCCGTGTATCAGACGTCCGGACTTTCTGCAAAGACCGAGCGTACTTAAAAAATTCATTGCCGTTACTCACCGTCGCTTTCTCCGATGCTTTTCAGCAGTTCAAGATATATCTCCTCCGGTACCGCACATTTCAGAGAGCGTTCAAGCCCATGTTTTTTCTGTGCCGCCTCAAGACAGCTGCGGCTCTTGCAGACATACACTCCCCGTCCGGATTTCTTACCCGTGAAGTCGAGTACAAACTCTCCCTCGGGAGTACGGACAACTCTTACAAGCTGTTTTTTCTCTTTCATTTCCTCACAGCCCGCACATTTTCTCATTGGTATCTTTTTAACTGCCAAAGCGATCCATCCTTTCGTAAAGGGTTTTTATTCCTCAGCCTGAGGTTCTTCCTCAGCCTTTTCCTGCTTGCTCTCTATTCCTTCATAGAAGCCGCTTTCGGGGCGTATGTCTATCTTGAAGCCTGTGAGCTTTGCGGCGAGCTTCGCATTCTGACCCTTGTTGCCTATAGCAAGTGAAAGCTGGTTGTCGGGAACGATAGCCGTACAAGCCTTTACCTCGGGGTCGGGTATCTCTACTCTGATAACATCGCTGGGCTTGAGTGCCTGTGCGATGAATTCCTCAGGCTTTTCGCTGTAGAATACAACGTCCATCTTCTCTCCGCCAAGCTCGGCACATACCTTGCTGATACGCTGTCTGCCGGGGCCTATGCACGCACCGAGTGCGTCGACATCGGGGTTGTTGCTTATTACTGCAACCTTTGAGCGTGAGCCTGCCTCACGGCTGATAGCCTTTATCTCAACTGTTCCGTCATATATTTCGGGTACTTCGCTCTCAAACAGACGCTTTACAAGTTCCTTGTTCACTCTTGAGATCTTGAGCATAGGTCTGTGGTCTGTTGCGGAAACACCGGAAACATAAACCTTGACCATATCGCCGGGCCTTAGTACCTCGCCGGGTATCTGCTCGCTTCTGAACAGCGGTACTTCGTTTCCGTTGAGGTTTACGGTAGCGTTGCCTGTTCTCGGCTCTGTCTTGAGTACGGTAACAGTTACCGCCTCGTCCTGAAGACCGCCCCACTGAGCAACGAGCTGTTCACGCTCTATCTCCTTAAGACCCTGCTTGATGACCTGCTTTGCCGTCTGTGCGGCAATTCTGCCGAAATGCTGTGTATCCAGCTTTATCGCTACAATATCGCCGTATTCCAGCTTTCTGCGGGTGTGGGTCTTTGCCTCCTCCATCGAGATCTGGTTTGCATCGTCCTCGACCTCTGCGGCAACTTCCTTCTGGATAGCCACATCAAACTTGCCCTTAGCAATATCAATATCAAACTTGATATTCTCGCTTCTGGGATATTCCTTCTTGATAGCGATAACAAGTGCTGTCTGTATCTTCTCTATCAGCACAGCGGGGTCAATCCCCTTCTCCTTTGCAAGCAATGTCAGAGCCTCAAAAAGCTCCGTTGTGTTGCTGTTAGCCATTTTTAATAATTCCTCCGTTAATTATTTTTTATGCGTCAAGGGCAATTCTTCTGCACTTAGCGGCATTGAACTTCATTTCGCCGTCATCTGTCTGTACAGTGAATTCGCCCGAATTTTCATCGTAATCTCCGAGAACGCCCGAATAATACGCCGTCTTTCCGTTTTCGTCACGCACGGTCACCTTTATCTTTTCGCCCTTCATCTTCACAAAGTGGAAAGGCTTTCTGAGCTGTCTGTCAAGCCCCGGCGAGCCTACCTCGAAAACGTCCACAAGGTCAATGCACGACAGCGTATCAACAGCCTTGTTCAGCGGTTCTGTTATTTCCTCGCATTCGGCGTCGTCTATTCCTCCGTCCGCTTTGTCGAAAAGCACCTTCAGATACCACATGGCACCCTCTTTTTCAAAGATAACGTCCCACAGCTCATAGCCGTATCTCTCGATTATCGGCAGAACCTTCTGCTCGGTGATTCTCTCGACCGTTTCCGCCTGATTCTTCTTGCCGCCTTTTTCCTTCGGCACTTTGAAAGCCTCCTTTCAGACAAGAGCCGTAAAAAGCCCTATATATAAGCTAAAGACCGAGATGAACTCAGTCTTTAGCCTACCATATTCTACTTTAAGTAAGTATATCACATATTATGCCCGTTGTCAAGCAAAATTACGTTATTTTGCCGTAAACAAGCCGTTTTTCAAAGTTTTTGGTAATTTTAAACGATTTTCTTGCGGCAGATGCGGTGTTTTCCTTCCTTTTTAGCCCTGTAAAGCTGTTCGTCAGCCTCGTCGAAATACTGCGCATAGTCAACATCGCACGATTCACTCCACGCTATGCCTACACTGCACTTTATCGTATACCTCTTGCCGCCTATCTCAGCCTTTCCCGACACCTCAAGGAAATCTTCGAACTCGTCCACAACGGTAGATTCACTCGTGCCTCTGGTGAACACGATAAATTCATCTCCGCCGAACCTTCCGACAACCGCATTCGGAAACTTTCTCGAAAGCAATTTTCCTACCGTTCTCAGCACCTCGTCACCGAAGCTGTGCCCGTAGGTATCGTTGAACGCCTTGAAATCGTCTATATCAAGCATAGCGAAAAAGCTCTTTGCGTTCGTCTTTTCGCTGATGAGCCGCTGAATGTGGTTTGTTGTTGCCAGCTTGTTCAGCAGTCCCGTTGTGCTGTCAAGCTCGACCAGCTGTATCATTCTCTGCTGCTCACGCTTTTCATCGTCTATATCCTGTGTTCTTCCGAGAACTTTTATTACCTTTCCACTGGCATCCGCTACGCTTGAATAACACGTCCTTACCCAGCGGTAGCTGTTCTGATCTATTATCGTGGATCTGTAATCGAGCGTCATACAGCTTACAGGCTTTCTGCTTGCCTTTTTCAGCGCCGCATAGAATTTTGCGGCGTCATCCGGATATACAATCTTTGTGCGTTTTGAAACCTCCGCATAGTTGCTTATGGAGCGGTTTGCCGAATCCGCCTTACCTCCGCTGTACGAAAACGTCATTATATCATCGGGAATATCATATTCAAATGTGACTGCATTCGAAGTCGCCTCAAGTATACGGTAACGCTCAAGATTTACCGCATTCTCATATTCCGCCAGTTTTCTGTTGGTCATATCCTGCACAATTGCAAGAAATACAGGGTGTTCGCTTTCTATAAAATCAACCAGCTTCGCCTTGACAAGCACCCATATATCATTGCCGTCATAGCGTCTGCCTTTGCATTCGGCATAGAATGTTTCTCCGGTCTTTACCGAACGCCTGGCTTTTTCAAAGATCATCTCAGCCGAATCTCCGTAAAGCGACGAGGTAACGCTGTCTGCATACTGTTCATACTGCTCTTTTGTGTAGCCCACCATCTCGTAATATTTCTCGTTGAAATAAAGCGACCTTACTCTGTCGGGGCAAAGCTCATATATAGCAACTCCGCACATAAGATGTTCGAGCATTGTAGAGCATATCGTTTCCCAGTCATATCCCGGCTTGAAGCGGTTTTTAAGCTCGCTCATATCCCTGCTCGAAGGCTCAAGTCTTGCGGCGCATTTATTTTCAGCCATGTTATCACTCCGTTATAGAAAAGTTTTTTGTATTGTAAAAATAGATAATCTGCGTTTCACCCTATATAGAATTGTTGCATGAATCTGACGCACTGTACATATTCGTTTGCAAGCTGTTGTGCGTCAACGTTGTATTTTTTGACAAACTCCTCCACTTTGTCCCAGTTTGCGTGTTCGTAATCGACTACCAGTCTGAACACATCTCCGAAAAGTCCGTCCGCTCCCAGCAGACCGTTCTTTATTTCGTCCGTTACCGGAAGTTCCTTCATAACGTTTCCTATATCACGTTCATCGGTCGTACCTGCCACTACCGACATAAGTCCCATAAGATACATTTCTTTTCTGTGTATGTACTGTCCCGGCATTACCTTTGAGATGCTCTCACAGAACTTCGCCCTGAACAGCGCAAGCCTTATAAGCTCGTCGGGGGTATCCTTCTGCAGCCTTTGCAGGCCTACAAGATATATCCATTCCTTCAGCTTTTCAAAGCCGAGCAGAACAAGCGCCTGATGAATGGTCGAGATCTTGTTCCCGGTACTGCCGTACATTACGTTTATAAGCCTCAGCAGTCTTATCGTCAGCACAACGTCCGTCGAAATAACCGCCGCTATTTCTTCATAGTCAGGCTCGGGCGAATATACAAGACCCAGTATATGAAGGAACGTCTTTGCCATAGGCGTATTTGTCCTGTGCGTCATAAGCAGAGGCTTTGCAAAGAAATAGCCCTGCATATATGTACAGCCGAGCCTTTTGGCATATTCCACCTCAAGCTGAGTTTCCACCTTTTCGGCAAGCATTATCTTATTATATGTTATACACTTTTCCGCTGTGCGTTCCACTGCCTCACGGGAGGTGTGGAAGTCGAGCTTTATTATATCGGCAAGCTCAAACAGAGCCTTTGTATTCTCGCTGTATTCATAATCGTCAAGAGCGATTATATATCCCAGCTTCTTAAGCTCTATACAGCGCCTTATTATTTCTGCGTCTGCCATTACGCTCTCAAGCAGCTCGACTACGAGTATATCGCTTGAAATCATCTTCGGCACTCCTCTTTTTATGAGGTTGCCCGTAAAATTGACGAATGCTTTTTTACCGCCTAAAACGCTTGTTATATTATCGACAAAAAATGCGTTGTTGATTACATCTGCTGTGCTTACATCTCCGTTGTTTCCTGTATATGCGTTTACTCCGGGCTGATTTCTGTAAAGCAGTTCATAGCCGTATGTATTATTATTCACATCCAGTATCGGTTGACGTGCAAAAAATACGTTCTCCACAGAGATCTCTCCTTCGCTTTAATCCTTATTTAGTAATTTTACATTATTTCACGCATAAAGTCAACAATAATACCTAATTTTCGTCTTTAATACAGAGTTTTTTGTAACTTTATACAAAAAAATATGAAATATTTCACACGTTTCAGCTTACAGCTTTTCCCGCTTTTTTCATTAAATTGCTTTGCAAAAAAATAACAGCCGCAGATTTGCGGCTGTCGGAATATATTTACTTACACTGTCGTTTTACTTTGCTTAGTGTTGATGAGCTTGTATCCAAGTATGCACACTGCACTCACCCCTGTGGCAACAAGCAGGTTGAACGGCAGAGCCGAAGCGAACCATTCCATATGCGACGCAAAACCGCCGACATTCATTACGTTGTACGGGTACTTATATGCGTGGAATATGCAAATAGCGGCATTCACGGCAACTGTAACGCCGATAAACCGTCCGAAGCTGTGCTTTATAAATGTAAATATGCCGAAAGCGACAGCCAATGTAATCAGTAGCGATGAGCAGACCGAATAAATATAGAAGTCAAGTCTGTCGAGCGTAGTGTCCTGTGCCACGCAAAGCCATACTCCTGCGGCGGCAACTATTGCCGAAACGACTGTTCTGAGAATTTTCATAGCGGTACCTCCTGCAATATTGTGGAAAATAATTTTTGTTCACATCTTGATAATTTGACAAAGTATAGTTACCTTATCTATTATAAGTATATCAACACTCGGCTATATCTGCAATTGACATATTCCACAAAAAAACTATAACGGTTTGGTAATATTCACAGTGCAGAAAAGCGGCACACCTTCTCAAAGGCATACCGCTTGATAATAATTGCGTTATCAGCTTTTAAGGCAATACCACATAATTATTGTCGTGCGATTGCGCAGTCAGATTTTTCGTCAGATTGTATAAATTGAGTGCAGGCAGGCTTGCGCCTGTCAAGCGAAATTTGTGCAAGATGACGGGAAATATGCAAGCAAGCGTGCGGCAAAGGCGATAGCCGTTAATTGTGCGGTGTTGCCTTAAAGTAGCTGTACAGCCTGCACATAAGCATACCGTTATACAGCTTTCTGTTCTTGTCCGCTTTCTTTCCGAACAGCTCCTCAAACTCACCATCCGGAGTGATTACAAATAATCTCCTGCTGTCTGTCGGGAGCAATCTCTTGCCCATAACTTTATACAGCTCGTGCGCCTGTTCTTCGTCAAGCATTCTCTCGCCATACGGCGGATTGCAAAGTACAACGGTACAGCCCTCCGGATATGTAAAATCCGCAACATCACGCTGCTTAACCTCAATATATTCACCCACGCCCGCCTTTACTGCGTTGTCACGGGTAAGTCTTACGGCTTCGGGGTCTATATCAAAGCCGTACAGCTTAAAGTTTTCCGGCTTTCTGATATTCGCTCTGAGCGCTTCTCTTTCCTCGTC
>RRZU011218956.1_pt1 | contig 13335 bp, 7 predicted proteins | sample 2165561 | NCBI WGS metagenome assembly RRZU01 (sample SAMN10456909, study PRJNA506462) | wastewater metagenome | isolation source: wastewater sludge | place: USA: Moscow, Idaho
AAGTCCTTCAAGTATGCGCAGAAAAGTAGACAGACGCACATCATTTCCAGCCTCAACCCTCTGATACTGCTGCTGCTTCATACCGATGCGCATGTACATATCAGATTGTTCCAAATTCAATTCTTTGCGGCGATTGGACAAAATCACAGCCACATCATTAATGGTTTTCATAATGAAAATCACAGCAAATAAAACAACATATTAGTAGTAAAATAGAAAAATTACAATATATTAGTTGTTATATTTGGTGAGGCATTAGCTTATTAGCGCTAATGAAATCCAAAAATATAAAATTTAGCTTCAATTTAATAGACTTGAACCAATTCGATTTTTTAATCATAAAACATGGCAATTTGGCTAAATTTCTGAGGAGGGTTACCTATTGTCAGTCGTATTAATGTGTCCGTAACGAATCCATACTCAGCTTACGTCGTAAAAATAATACGATAATTCAATAAATTATCACTTGCCTTTTTAACAAATAATTTATAATATTATGATACATAATAAAAAATATTATACATATTTAAGATTAAGGTACGTTAGGGACATGACAAGTGATGCTTCGAAACAAATAATGAAAGCAACAACAGATCAACTATTGCACATAGCACAGCTATCTCAAGCTACTAGAGATCGTATCGCACACATAGATTTCACCTTGTTATTTAAGGGTGAAGCGATACGAGCTGATTTAGTGGATCGATTTAGCATTGCTGCCACACAGGCAACCAAAGATTTCAGTTTGTACCGAAAATTGGCCCCCAGTAACATTACGTATGATCAAAAACTGAAGTTACATAAGCGTGGTGAGCAGTTTTGTCCATTGTTTGAATATGATGTAGTGAGAACATTAGCAACCATTAGCCAAGGATATGGGGATGGCTTTACTGGAAAAATAAGACCGTCATTGGCTTGCGAAGCGCCTTTTCATCTAAACAAACCAAATTTATTGATAGTTGCCAAAATTTCCGAAGCCATACACAAAGGTAAGGTTTTGAATATTAATTATGTTTCACTATCGAGTGGTGAAACGATGCGTGAAATTGTACCGCATACGTTGGTGGACAATGGCTTACGTTGGCATGTTCGTGGTTTTGACCGAAAGCATGAAGAGTTCAGAGATTTTGTACTGACCAGAATTAAAGAGGCTGATGTTCTTGAGAATGCAATACTGGTAGCAGCTGAGCTTGAATCTCAGGACCGTCAATGGAACCGGTTTGTAGAGTTGGAGTTGGTACCACACCCTCATATTAAACATAGGGAAGCTATTGAATTGGATTATGGCATGATCGATGGCGTAATTAAGGTTGATATTAGAGCGGCAACGGCAGGATATTTATTAAGGCTTTGGAATGTTGATTGTTCTGAAAACGCCAGTTTAGCGACCAGCCAATGTCAACTTGCATTACAAAATCGAGCTGCGCTCTATGGGGTACATAATCTTGCGATAGCCCCAGGTTATAACACTAAATAAAAATTATACCCAAGACAAAAGAAGTGTTATTGGTATTGTATTTTCTCCAATTCTAACCCTTCTGCTTGTGGGGATGAAACTAAAAAATGTTAGTTTGGAGATTATAGATGAGTCAGCCAATACCTTCTTATAATGAAATCATAGCACACACGATTGAGCAGGCACTTTGTCTATCGGCTAATACCAGAAATGAAAATGCCATCGCTGGGTTTTGCCAATTACAAGGCCCAACCGGAGGTGGTAAAAGCAGTTCCCTCTATCGGAGTCCTGATGGAAAGATTCCCCCAAGTCTTGAATATGTAAAATCCAAAGGGTTGCAGGCTATTTTTGTCACTCACCGTTGGAATATCCTGCAAGAGATATATAGGAGTGCAACTAATAAAGAAAACAGTTCAGGTAATCCACTTCTCGTCAGTATACTCTACGCTCAAGATGAAACGATTGTAAGTGCAGTGTCACAACTGCCATTGCCGCATGAAAAAAATATTCAAAAAGCAGATTTACCTGATCCTTTTCAGGCCATTAATGATATTTCGAAGTTGGGAGGATTTCGAAATATTAAAGACAAAAGTGCTTTAATTCGTGCTTGCCACAATGTGATTTCCATCGCAAGAAATCTTGAATATAAAAAGAAAAATTCAGATTCGATGGGCATATTGTTCGAGCGAGAGAAACAAGAATTAATAAAATTGTGCAGTTACATTGAACGATCGCTATTGGCTTGCATTTCATTTTTAGAAAAAAATGTTCAATCGGCTAGTAAAAACTACGGAAAAACTCACAAGTTAACAGAACAGGAAAGACAAAAGCTACAACTACTCAGACAGAATAAGTGGGTTCGGAGGATTTTTCCAGCCATCGCATGGCGTGATGACAAACATCATTTACTTGTATTAACAACACAAAAGCTTTTTTCTTCCTTTTATGATGGAAAGCAAAAAGTACGTATGTCAAGTGGACAGCTTGCAGGAATGGTTGTTTTCGTTGATGAATTTGACTATCAAGCAGATATTTTACAAACATTACTTGCACAGTCTCAGTTGGTGCAAGAACCACCAGAGTGTATTGGTCAATTACTTGAAAATGGTAAACGGCTATTAGCACGGATGCAGTATGTTACCGCAAAACCTATCCCTGAACTCTATCTAAAACTCAAACAATTTCTATTTGATTTAGAAGAAGATCTTACAAATAAAGGTATTGATTTGAGTCTCTCCAGGGCGTTGGTAATACCGCTAAATAAGTACGAGTCAGGTGTTCCATTCGATAAAAAATATTTGTTTCGCTCGGATCATTTGATTACCAGTGAGCCATTGCAGTTGCAACAACAACCTCAGGGTTTTGAGGTAAAAAGCTATAGCGATGGAAGTGAAGCACCGATTGATGTCGGTGATTTCCTTCGGGTGATGGAAAAATATATTAGGCGATTTAGTCTACTGTTATCACAATTTACTTCCGATGAAGTGGAAGCGCATGATTATTTAATAAGGCTTAATAGGTTGCTATTCGATCCTGCTAATGACTACCGTCCATCTCACTACAGTACTGCCTTACCGAGTTTGTCATTATTCTCGTTGCCGAGTACAAGTCTGCCAGAACTTGAGTCACTCAGTAAATCAAATTTATTACCTAATACTCAGACAAACATGTTGGGTTTAACTACTTGGTTGCTCACCACTGATGAAGCTGAAGCCGACATTGATCCATTTAGAATCAAAATTAAGCGAGCTCTGTTGTCTACAACACCAGAAGGACTGATGGTTTCTTTGTCTAGCAGAAATTTGGTATTTGCTTTATCAGCAACCTCTTATATCGAAAGAGCTATTGGGCATTTTGATATACGTTGGATTGAGCATGCTTTGCGCTATATCGCACAAGCGCGAAACCCAAAATACACAAAGAGTTTTTTGGGAGATGAATTTGAAAATCGTCCAGAGGAATGGTTTAAAAAGCCTATCCCATACTTGCAGACTGATGAAGATAAGAAACTGCAAATGATGGTGATTCGGTCGCTTGTTAAGGCTAAATCTGAATTGCGTCGCTCAATACTGACAACTACTGCTCACAATTTTGATGATGCTATCAATGGGAAAGATTATCAGGAAGTAAAGCAGCATTTGAGCGCTGCATTTTTTGAAGCAGAAAATTCGGACTTTAATTACGATTACAGGCAGTCAGTACTTTTAAAATTGTTACATGTTTTGCGTTTGGCAGCGAAAGATCCACAGCATAAAGGACATTTGGCTTTTGTTAACTCAGTCAAATACCTACGAAAATGGTTATCAAGTGATATTGCTGAAAACAGTAGGAATAGTGCAGATTGGTTTGAGATGGAGCCTTCGGAAACTGATTTTTTTAACGATGTGTTTATTCCTGTAACAGTAAATGACACTCCAATGATGATCTGTTTGCTCAATGCTGAGTCACAAAAGCGTGAGGGATTTGAACGTGCGTATCAAGCAGCGTTTGATTCTGGTCGGACTGTGATTGTGATGACACAAACAGCATCAGCAACAAATGGGATTAATCTAGACTACACCATGCCTGAGTCTCAAGGCCAGATGGATCTCACATCACTATTTATTGTTGAAAGTAAACACTTTTACTTTTCATCTTGGGATAAAAATGATTCAGATATTGCTGATGATGAAATGTCTCATGCTGGATTTCAATTAAGAAACTTAGAAAAATTAGTCAGATTTTCAGAGTTTTCACGTAAACAGCAACGCTCTTTTATCATGCCATTGATGAGTAACCTTAGCGGTGAAATTAAACAGCTTAACAACCTGTATAAGGGGACGAGTGACTATATTAAAAATCTTGCTGCAGATGTACAGCAGCAAGTTGGACGTATTGAGCGAGCTTGGAGCCATGTACCTAGCGTTGCAATACATTTAAGCGATGATATAGCAGGTCATTTGCGTAATTATAGCCAACTTACAATTTGTACTAATAATCGACATTGGATTTCAAACCTCAATAATCAGCTGATTGATGATGTAAATCAATTGGATAATGTAGTTTCCCATAATTTTCTAACATTATTAAAAGCGCGTTCTCAAGATGGAAGTGGTGCAATAAAAATCATCGACGACATATTGGTTCCTGCAATTCGTGAGGCCCGGCAGGGGGGAAGTGGTATTCATGAAATTTCAGGAGTTTGGCACGAACTTGGACGTGCTGTGTTACAACATGACCTTCAATGGGTGCCTCATAGAAATACTTTTGGTATCAAAGAACCTTTGCAAAACTGGGCTTGTTTTGAAAGGCCTGATGAGTCAAAAGTAACAGGGGAAATATGGTATGACCCACAAAGTTGGCAGTTCTTTGCTCAACGAGCTCCAGGCTTAATCAAATATAACCCTCAGAAATTATATGAGGTAGTGCAGCGTCAGCCTGCTATTTCTGATTGGTTCAATCGAAAAGGTTTTCGCACTTCTTTTCACCCCTTTGCTAATGATATTGAAGAACAATTTTTATTTCATCCTGTTATTGTTCAGAGAATTTTACAAGGGCGCATTGGTGAGGAGAGCATTCGAGCCCTGCTTAGTGATAAGCAATTAATGACTAATCAAGATGTTCACAGTCATGAACTATTTGAACTCTATGATTTTGAGATAACAAAGTCTAATGTTTTTATAGATGCTAAATTTTGGTCGATGGCAGCAATAGAGCAGTCAGAAGAAAATTTTGAGCAATGGCTTTCTTTAGGTAAAAATCCAGAATTGGCACCATTAGGCTTGATTAAAAAACTAGAAAAAATCCGTTCGATTCGTGGTGATAATGCCATTTTAGTCATTGTTAACTTATTGAGCACAGAGGATTGCAGATTAACTGGCTTTTCAGAAAAGTTAGAGCCAATCAAAGTAGAGAGTGCTTCAATCTTATTTTTACCCGGTTGCTTAATGGATGAAGGATATCAAATTACATCTGGATTTCAATGGCTATCCAAATTAGTTTGGCAACGCATTCAGGGGGAATGTCAATGAATCAAAACAAAGATCTGAGAAAGCTGCCTCTGTCTCATTTGGTCTATTTAGATAGTCAAGTTGATGCTGATAAAGCGAACGAATTTGTTGTATACCATTATCCACTACTAAATAACAACTATCAGTGGCGAGAGAAAAAAGCATGGGAAGAACGTATTGATATAGAACTAGACAGTAGGCAGTTTGCCTATTTGATGAAGAAAAATGGCAGTCAGTTCGGTTTGTACGTTGCTGTACAGAGTATAAACGATGCGCCCCCATGTATATTAGATACTGACGGCCGACCCATTATACCTGTTCGAGTTGAATATTCTCCAATTTTGAATCCGGTGTGGATTCGTTTGATGATGCGTTCATTACGTGCCTTTGGAGGCCATTGTAAAGGTGCTTACAGTTTAGGTTGCCCGTTATTAAAAGTAGATAGTTGGGCAGAGGGTGTAAATGCGATTAACCTTGACTGCAGAACACAACAATTAAACGATAAAAATACAACTGAAATTGCACTTTTCTATACCAATGTACCTTTGAGGCCATTATCAAGTGAAGATGATCCAGAGTGCATGAAGAAACCTTTATGGGTGTATGACAAAAATAAAGTGTTGGTTAGATGGTATCCAGGCGATGGAAAAAGGCCAAAAGGTACTTTGTTTAAAGAGGTTAGCAAAAGTAAGAACTTTCGTAAACAGCGCCCATTTTTGGATTTATCGACTCCAAAAAGGTTTGAACAAAGTTGGCCCATGGTGTTAAAACCGGTTCAGGATGAATTTATCCGTTTTGCACGAGAGTATGGATTTGAACTTTCGGCTAAGACTTTGAATTTGCAACCACTAAGCTTGAAGACAAAGTCTAAAACCAATAAATCGAAGTCCACATTTCCAAGCATTGACGTATCTGGTGAAATTAAGATTATTGATTTGAGAGTAAATACAAATATTGCGGTTGAAGAAATATTGAGTTTGTATGGCTCACTCATTGCACAGAAAGGGGTCTCTGTTTCTTGGAATTACCTCAAAGGTGTGGAACAAGAGGATTTGACGCTATTGCAACTTGAACAATCAGATCGTGTTTTAGTGTTGATAGATCAAAGAAAAAGGATTGAACATGATCGATATGCCTTAACAAAACCGCTGGTAAGTCGTTGTGCCATGCAGCATATCAATGTAAATCCTCATGATGTAACTGGTGACCCCATAAAAACGGGACTTCTCATAGAACCTGATAATAATGATAAATCTTCAAATCTATACTTAACACCCGAGAGCGATTATTACAACTATAGTTTTGAGCATTTAATTACTAGCGACTACAAAGAAGGAATAATCAGAAAATTGGAAGTAACTCTTAAAGAGTTAGAGCTAAAGAGATTACTGATTGATTCTAATAGAGGTGTTTCTCAGGCCTTGCCAGCGCAAAAAAAATGGTTGAACGAATCTATGCTTGTGATTACTGATGGATATTTATTTACAGTTTCAAATGATAGGCCAGTCTTAATCCCATTTGATCCTACAGACTCCCATCTGACTTCAAAGGCTAATGAATATTTATTGGCCTTTGATACATCTGTAGACGGATTGTTAACTTTAATAAATGAAAACTGGCCTTATAGTTATCGGCAAGATGTCGTCATGAACCATCATGGAGCTGGGACTGAAAAACAAAAGCAATTTACATCAAAGATTAAACTAATTTTAAGCAATAGAGTAAGTGATAAATTATCAATAATGATGCAAGATCCGTCCTATGATCGCCCCAATATGTTGCCATTGGGTATGGAGGATGTATATTCAGATTTAACCAAGAAACAAAAAGAACATGTACTTTTAGATTGGGTACTGCCTGATATTGAAGTGCTTCGAAGTATTGTAAAAGAGCTGGGTGAGGATGATGTACTCCCTGGTAAGACGGTCATGCGTTTTGAAAATGAGCTACCTGAATTAATTGAGTTATGGCAGGAACAGTTGGCCATGTTATCTCAGCAAAATCAGGCTAAGGTTACCTATTATCAGATAAAAAAAGCTGTTATGCAAAGCTGGTTAGGTCGACGTGATAAAGAAAAAGATACCTTGCTTAGTGGTTGCTTAGACACAGTACTTTCTCGCCATTTTGATAGACCACTTAATGACATTAAACGTTGGATGAACAATATTCCAGGTATCCAGCGCATATGGTATGACAAAGAACAAGGGTATTTTGTTATAGGTGGATTAAGTTCGATCAAATCCAAATTGGCGAGGCAGCCGAGTATTCGGCAATGGCACGCATTGAAAGGTGAATTGGATATTGATCTTCTCGTAGGTTTATTAGATGTTGACTGGGTTCGCATGAATCAACTTGCAGGAAACCCATGTGTAGCATCAATCATTACACGGTGGAAAGAGATAAATTCTGATGTGATCATCTCGAATTGCTAGTTAAGGACTCTAATGCTCTCAACAAAGCTAGTCTATATTTATATATTAATAAATTGGCTGGTAGTCCAATAAATAATAGTGTGATTTTAAATTTGAATGGACAAGCCCTGTCTATATCAATGGTAAAATACAGTGCTTATACAAAAAATAGTTTGCTATTTTAATTAAAAATTAGAAGCAGGGTATTTGACTATTTAAATAATATATTCATTAATTATTGTTGGGTGTTATGCCACTTTTTGGCGTTTAAAATATTTAGGTTACTGTATGTTAAAACAATTCAATTATGACAATGACTTAGTTGGCGGTGCTTTGATGGTACGTGAAAGTCGAATCATTGCTGATTTGCTTTTAAAGCAGGCCACCCCAGAGCAATGGCACCAAGCCATTCATGTAGACAACTTACTACAAAAAAGAAAAACCAGTTCTGCTCAGCGTAATTCTATTGCCATTCGGAGACGTTTGGAAGGGCTACATGAGGAATTTTGGTTGATGTTGCGTGACGGTGATGCCAATTTAGCTACCCAAGTATCTTTTTGTGCAGCATTAAACCGCAATTTACTGTTGCTTGAGTTTATGGAGACCGTGGTGAAAGATGCTTATCTTATCCAAGCTACCACGTTAGAGCGTTATACATGGTTGGACTTTTTAGAGGAACGCTCAAATATTGGCGCCAACATCGCTACTTGGAAAGAGTCTAGCCGAAAAAAAATGGGCCAAGTGGTGTTTTTGATGCTGTCGGAAGTAGGTTATTTACAAAATACCCGTAATCGACAATTGCAAAGGGTTTTGTTGCGGCCAGAGTTGGAAATTTTATTAGAACAACACGGCAAACAACGCCTTCAAGATGGTATGCATGTGTCAATGCAATGACAAAATTATGGGAGAAAAAGTGTGAGAGAGGGCATTATTGAGCGTTTGAATCAAATACCTGACAGAATTTTATCTAACGAGTTTTTGCAAAGCCAGGGTCTGGGTAATGAGATTGGATTCTGGATTTTTGATTACGATGCTGCGGATGAATTGAAAGTCCGTGATTACTTGGCTTTGGTGGAGAGCACTGTTGCCAAAAGACGCAGTGATTTGAAACTGGTTAACATTAATTTGTTACAAGGTGTTCATGATTATTTAGAAAGCCGTCAATTTTTGAGCAAAGCGGTGACGATGGAAAAAACCAAAGGTTTAGATGCTTTGTTCAACGCATTGAAAGGACCTTTGCATGTCGATAAGTTTGTACCGTATTTGACTGAGCAATACAACACGGTTGAGCAAGACATCATTTTTATTTCAGGGGTGGGTTCCGTATGGCCTTTGCTCAGAGCACACAATCTGTTGAATAAGCTGCATGCTTTATTGGGCCATAAACCATTGGTGTTGTTTTATCCTGGCCAATACGATGGCCAGGTTTTACAACTGTTTGGCAAAATTCAAAGTGACAGTTACTACCGCGCTTTTAGATTGGTACCTTAAGTACCTTCAAAATTATAATTAGGGGAAACAAGCAGCATGAAGATTCAAGAGTTATTTTTCAAATCCTTAGACCGATCAATTAATGGCGTGGTAAAAGCCGATCAAAATGACGCGGCTACTGTTTATCAAGAGTTAGATGAGTATGTGGTCACTAAGGAATTAGAAAAACATTTTCGCAGCTTTTTTCAAGTTTATGGCACCGATTTATCTGATCCTTCTTTGGCCAATAAAGCCGGTGTTTGGATTTCAGGTTTTTTTGGTTCGGGTAAATCTCATTTTTTAAAAATATTGTCGTATGTGTTAGCGAATAAGGCAACGTATGACGAGCAGGGCAACTCCCGTTTGTCAGCAGATTTTTTCGATGAAAACAAAATTACCGATGCATTCATTCGTGCTGATATTGTCAAAGCGGTACGTCACCAAGCAGATGTGATTTTGTTCAACATCGACAGTAAAGTTAATGCCAATGACGATGGCGATCCTATTTTAAATGTGTTCTTGCGAGTATTTAATGAACATCAAGGTTTTAATGCGGACCATCCACATATAGCTCATTTAGAACGCCATTTGACTAAAAAAGGTGTATATGAGCAGTTCAAACAAGCATTTGAGATGTCCAGTGGTGAAACTTGGTTAGAGGTGCGTGATGCGTTTCATTTTTACCAAGACGACATTCAAAGTGCTCTCGCGCAAGTATTGGATTTGTCAGCTGAAAGTGCTGAGAAATGGTTTGCCGACGCTGAGAAAAACTTCAGTGTGTCAGTAGAAAACTTTTGTCAGTGGGTGAAAGAATATTTAGAAACACAAGATGCTCAAAAACGTATTTTGTTCTTAGTCGATGAGGTGGGCCAATTCATTGGTAATGACACGCGCTTGATGCTACGTTTGCAAACCATCACGGAAAATTTGGGCACCATGTGTCAAGGTCGAGCATGGATTATTGTCACATCTCAAGCCGATATGGATGCGGTGCTGGGTGAAATGACATCTTCCAAAGCCAATGACTTTTCCAAAATTACAGGCCGCTTTAAAACCCGTCTTTCTTTGTCCAGCTCCAATACCGATGAAGTAATTCAAAAGCGTTTGCTGCGCAAAACCGATGCAGCAGCAGCAGAATTGCAGGCAGTGTTTGAGCAAAAAGGCGACATCTTAAAAAACCAGCTGAGTTTTGACCGTTCTGGCCCCACATTGAAAAATTTTGATGGTGACCAAAGCTTCGTGGCCAATTACCCGTTTGCACCTTACCATTTTCAATTGGTACAAAAAGTCTTTGAACAGATTCGTAAAGTGGGTGCGACAGGGGCGCACTTGGCTTATGGCGAACGTTCTATGTTGGATGCATTTCAAATGGCTGCAAGATCAGTGTCTGCGCAAGAAATTGGAGTGTTGGTGCCATTTTCCAGTTTCTACAAAGCCATTGAAGGTTTTTTAGATCCTGCTGTCAAGCGGACCATTGATCAAGCGGCTGCCAATCCTGTATTAGAGCCAGTTGATACCCAAATTTTGCAAACCTTATTCATGATTCGCTATGTGGACATTGTGAAAGGTACTTTAGACAACTTGGTGACTTTGTCGATTGAAAAAATAGACGAGGACAAATTGGCTTTGCGTCAACGCTTGGAAGTCAGCTTACAACGTTTAGAAAAAGAAAGCCTAATCACTCGCAATGGGGATGAGTTTTTGTTCTTAACGAATGAAGAACGTGACATCACCAAAAAAATCAAAGCCACCGATTTAAGCAGCTCGGAAGAAAACCGTAAATTGAGCCAAATGTTGTTTAAAGATTTATTGCGTGATCAAACTAAACACCGTTATGCCTTGAATAAAGCAGATTACACGTTGGGCCGTTATTTAGATGGTCATGCCATAGACAATAGATTAGAGCATGATTTGAAAATTCAAATCATTTCACCATTGGATGTGGACTATAAGTCTTACGATGAAGGCAAATGCATACTTTACAGTGGTGAAGAGGCTGGACAAATTGTCTTTAAATTGCCAGACGATTTTCATTTTTTCAATGAGTTGAGAATCAGTCTGAAAACTGAGAAATACATCCGCACCAATAATGATGGTTCACAACCAGACATCAGCAAAATCTTGGGAGAGCGTGCACGCGAAAATCAAGAGCGTGAGAAACGCTTGAAAATTAATTTGGAGCAGATGTTGTTGAATGCGTCTTGTTATGTCCAAGGCCAAGTCAAAACATTTACATCGCCAAGTCTGCAAACGCGTTTGGATGAAGCATGTGGTTATTTGTTGCAAAACACATATACCAAACTTGATTACATTCAAAAATACCAAGATGATCCTTGGCGAGAGCTGAGAGCAGTGCTGTATGCCGATGATGTAACCATCGCAGGATTGAATTTTGAAGATAGCCGTTTTAATCCCAAAGCTGTGCGTGAAATTGAAGATTACATTGCTTTGAGATCACATGGCACAGAACGCATCTACGCCTATGAGGTGGTAGAGCACTTTAATAAGCGTCCTTTTGGTTGGACTGATGGTGAGATTTTGCTGATACTGGGGCAGTTGGCAGTGGCTGGACGCATCACTTTCGACAGGGGCTCTAGTACGGCCATGGGTTTGAAAGAAGCCTTCCCTGTATTGGAAAACAGCCGTCAGCGTCGTGAAGTGGTCATCAGTCAGAAAAAACAAACCGATGAGCGTCTACTGCGTCAGGCCAAAGAGCTGGCTAAAGATTTATTTGCCAGTGCAGGGGCAAATTCTGAAAAAGAATTGCATCAACTGTATGTAGGACATTTCAACACTTGGCTTTCGCATTTGAAAAACTATCAAAGCAAAGCTGAAACCGGCAAATTCCCCGGTAAGTCTTTTATTAGTGCCGCCATACTTACCTTGCAACGCATGTTGGCAAGCAAAGACAGCTACCATTTTTTCAAAGATTTGATAGGGCAAGAAGACCAAATCTTGGATTTGGAGGAAGACTACCGCAATGTGCATGAGTTTTATACCAATCAAATCCATGTTTGGCAGCAACTTTTGCAAGCTTTGCATGTTTTTGAAAAAAACCGCAGCGCATTGATTCAAGACCAGCAAGCCATGGAAGCTTGGGGGGAGTTGAATAAACTGTCTAAGTCTGAAACGCCTTATAAACAGTTGCACCAAGTTAACAATTGGATTTCCAAGGTTGAAGCGGTCAATGAACGTTTGTTAACCGACAAGCGCAAGATTGCAGTCGCAGCCCTTGATTTGAAAGTCAACCAGTTAACGCATGAAATTCAAAAAAGCGGCTTGGAGACACCTCATTTGAGCAATCAATTGCTCAGCCCGTTGCAAAACTTGAAAAATGAAATCAATCAAGAAACAGGTTTGGGCAATTTGCATGTATTGCAAACCCAACGGATGGAAGACTTGTTCGATGAGGCATTGGCACAATTAGAGCATCAGATAGCCATTCACAATACCCCAAAACCTGTGCCTGCAGAGGCAACAGTAACTACTTCTGCACCAGCTGAACCTAAAGCCAGTCCTGTCAGTGCTGCGCCACCACCACAACCAAAACAAGTGGTGGAGGTACAAGTGGGAAGCGTATACGCCAAAACCATCAACAGTATTTATTTGGAAGACGAAGCAAGTATTGAACGATTCATTCGGGCTTTAGAAGATGAACTGAAAAGCCAAGTGCGTGCTGAAAAACGCGTCCGTATCCGTTAATACATTGAATCATTTAAAAATATAAAACATGAATACTGCCAACATTAAAAAATACGCACCACAAGCGCGTGCAGACTTTATTGCAGCCATCACACAGCAAGCCAATAAACTTGGTATTTTTACAGGCCGCATTGAACCGCTGCAACAACAAGGGGAAGTGGTCATTATTGGGGATGTGGTACTGCCTGCTTCACTCATCCAACCGCGTCAGCAATTAATCGATCGCATTCAAGCACATGGATTTGAGCACACCATGGACTACATGGCCTACAGGTAGTTTAACCGTCCGTGTGCCAATCGTTAATTG
>RRZU011758746.1_pt1 | contig 13335 bp, 10 predicted proteins | sample 2165561 | NCBI WGS metagenome assembly RRZU01 (sample SAMN10456909, study PRJNA506462) | wastewater metagenome | isolation source: wastewater sludge | place: USA: Moscow, Idaho
GTGTTGTCCAGAGTGTAAGTCCAGATCCCGGTAGCGGGATCCACACTCATAGTTCCGTAAGTTGTGGGCTGAGATCCGGTAAGGCTCCAGGTCTGTGTGGCGCCCGTGTCTACATCCGAAGCGCTAAGGTCACCTGTAGCCGTTGCGGTTCCCGTCACGGCAGTTCCGTCGTCCAGGTGCCCGGCCTCGGCGACAGTTCCGAGGGTTTGATCTGTGTCGTTTGTAATGACCGGGACGTCGTTCACTCCAAGAATGGTTACCGTGACAGTGGCAGTCTCTGTGTTGCCGGCAGCGGTAGTAACAGTATAAGTATATGTGTCGGTTGCGGAAGTTCCTTCTGCAAGACTCTGATAATATTCACTCGGCGTATATGTGACGGTGCCGTCGGGGTTGATCACTACAGTTCCGTGTGCCCCCTGTGTGACGCCTGTCACCTCGGCGTTGGGGCCGAATGTGTCGTTCGCAAGTACATTGATGGTTACGGATGAGTCTTCATCAGTTGTGACAGTGTCATTGAACGCATCCTGAACCGGATTTACTGTCACGGTAACAGCGGATTCGGCAGTGCCGCCATAATTATCGGTTATGGTGTAGGTGATAGTATCAACCCCGTGAAAGTCCTCGTTGGGGATGTATGTTATGGTTCCGTCGGCATTGATCGTTACAGTTCCAAATAATGCGGAAGCTGTCGTTATTGTCAAAGAATGGCCGTCGGGATCAGTATCGTTTTCTAATGGATTTATTATAAGAGGAATATCTTCCTCGGTTACAGCTGAATCCGGCCTTGCAACCGGTGCACGGTTAGCCCATCCGCTCTTCGTGGGTTCGACGTGCCTTAAATCTTCATATTCTGAGCCTGATATTTCCTCTTTAGGTTCGGGATAAATGTATTTATAGTTTAGACGCGGGTTTAGAGTGGCTCTGCCATCAAAAGAGAAGACCGCGTTAACATCCCGGCCAAATTGAGTTTTGGCATTATCAGCATTATAATCAGTTCTTTCCAGACGAACGAATCCATGTCCATCGCCGCTTCTTTCTCCGCTTTCAGTTTTTGACTTATCGGAGTTGTCAGATCCAGGATCTTTTGTATCAGACTTCAAAGTGGCATTATCGTTCCGGATCTCTGCTTTCTGTTGTTCGGCAGGAGATGGATCTCTTGCCTCATTTGTTATCTCCGCATAGTTTCCGTTTTTTATAAGGAAAGATGTCCCCTCGTTAAATTCCAAAGGAGACCCCGAGGCGTTTTCGACCTCAACAGTTCCCGATTTTACAATTATAATATCGCCTTCATTAAGGCTGTCACCGGGTTTTATCTCGAATATAACATTATCCCTGGTCTGCCTGAATGCTTCTCCATTGATTTTAATAACTAAAAATACTTTGTTTTCCATAATTTTCCCTCCAATTCTGCTTGTGGGCTTTCTGAATATCAAATATAGATGACATTAATGCTCTCTGAGTGCTTTTTCCTTAGCTCTGAAAAGCGGTTTTAAAATGTATGAGAGCACTGTTTTTTTGCCTGTTATTATATCTGCCTGTGCTACCATGCCTGGTAAGATCGGCCGGTTTTCTCCAAAGCTTGTTTCATGGGTTTTGATCCGCACGATATAATAAGTATTACCTTTATCATCTGTCATTGTGTCAGGGCTGATGTATTCAACCGAACCGTCCAGACCTCCGTAAACAGCATATTCATAGGCAGTAAATTTAACTACTACTTGCTGTCCGGGTTTAACAAATGCACGGTCGCTTGGAGATAGTTTTGCTTCAACAACCAGTTCATCTACATCTGAAACAACTTCGGCAACTGCGCCTCCGGGCATTACGACCGCACCCACAGTGTTTACAAAAAGACGTTTGACAGTTCCGCTTACAGGCGATCGAACTTCTGAGTGAGACACCCTGTCAGCCAAAGCTTTGTTTCCTTCAGTCAAACTTTCAAGTTCAGCCAGAGTAGCTGACAATTCGTTTCTCCATGCGTTTTTGTATCTTAACCCTATTTCATTTACCTGACCTTCTGCTTCAAGTATGGAAGATCTGGCTCTTGAAACTTGTGCTCTTGCCTGATCCTTGTCCCCTTGTGCTCTTGCAGACTCTTTTTCAAGCCTCGTTACTTCAAGCGGAGAGACTGCGCCTGAATCAAGCAATGATTTTGTCGCTTTTAACTCATCCTGTGCCAGGTCGTATGCTGTTGACAGCTGTGCCAGTCTGGATGTCGCCTCTATAAGTTCTTGTCTTCTCTGTGCGGCTCTGTCTTTTGCTATTGAAACACTGGATCTTAATTCATCTAAGCTTGTCTGATAGAGTCGTCTTTCATGTTCAACTATATTCGGAACTGCATTCGCCACATCATTTGACGGCTGATAGTCAAGTTCTCTTGTAAGGGCTTCAAGCCTGGCGGCTTTTGCCATCAGTGCCATTATCTGGGCATTTCTTTCGCCTAGGAAGGAACTGAACCTTGTAGGGTCGATTTTTATTATCACAGTGTCTTTTTCTACAAAATCAGACTCACGAACTAATATCTCTTCTATCATTCCTCCGTCAACGGACTGTATGACCTGGGTCCCGGAGGAAGGTATGACCTTTCCTATGCCATTAACTACTTCATCAAGAGGTGAAAAAGCAGCCCAAAGAAAAAGCAGAAAAAAGGCAGAAAAAAGGCTGTAGATTATGATCCGGGTGTTGATCGGTCTTTGTTCATCCATTGCCCACCTTGCATCTGTGCCCCAGTCGTTTGTATCATCATGGCTTTTGGAAAAAAGTTTATTCAATATCCCGCAGGAGATCTTATTTCCAATATTCTCAGCTGCGGATATAAGGCGTCCTGTTTTTTCAAATTCATTTTTGCCCATTGGGTCAAGCATCAGGCTGTCCTCCTGATCTGTCCCTGCTGTAAGGCCTTAAGGACGGTATCCTTAGGTCCGTCTGCAAGCACTTTTCCTTTGTCCATTACAATTATCCGTTCTGCAATTTCAAGCATGGGTGACCGGTGCGTAACGATGACCAGTGTTTTGTCTCTGGATAAAGCCGCGATGTTATTCTTTATCTGTTCTTCAATGGTATGGTCCATAGATGCAGTAGGTTCATCGAGGATCAAAAGGGGAGGATCTTTTAATATAGCCCTCGCAATCGCTACAGCCTGCCGCTGGCCGCTTGAAAGATTAGTTCCTCTCTCTCCGATCTGCATGTCAAAACCTTTTGGGTGTGAATTGGCAAAAATGTCCACTCCGCTGATTTTCGAGGCAAGAATTATATCTCTGTCGGTAACCAGATCGTTGCCGAAAACGAGATTATCCTTTAAATTACCGTAAAAAAGCATCACATCCTGAGGGACAATTCCAATGTTTCTTCTCAATTCAGAAGGATCGATCTGTCTGATATCAATACCGTCGATCAGTATATTTCCTTCCTGGGGCTTGTATAAACCCAAAACAAGCTTGCTGATGGTCGTTTTGCCTGACCCGATCGGGCCTATCAGGGCCACTTTTTCTCCTGCGCTGATGGTGAAAGAAACGTTTGAAAGGGCCGGTCTGTCCTGACCCGGATAAGAAAAGGTCACATTCTGAAATTGAATAGCTCCCTCAATCTTTGGACGGCTAATAAATATTGTATCTGCAGAACGTTCAGTTTCTTTTTGCATGACATCATCCAGTGCCTTTAATGATCTGGATGCTGAGTGATACTGCATCAGCAGGGCAGCGACCCTTCCAACCGGTGATATTGCTCTGGATGAAAGCATGTATGTGGCTATCAGGCTTCCCATGCTGATGGTGTTATTCATTATCAGATATACTCCAACGATCATGGTCGCAATAGATGCGGTAATTTGTACCCACTGTATGGAATTAACTACAGATGAAGAAAGAAGCCTGAGGCGGATATTTGTATTTTCTAAGAAGTCAACAGTTTTCTCCCATCTGGTTTGGATCTGCCCTTCTGCACCCAAAGATTTGACTGTTTCCATCGCGACAAGGCTTTCGATGAGAGTTGCATTTTTTAATGAATTTGCCCTGTTTGTGGTTTCTGACAGTTCTCGCATTTGTCCTTGCACGAGAACGGCATGGAGAAGTATAAATAACGATGCTATCAATAAAGGAATAACGAGTTGCCACGAAATTAAAGCAATGACGATAAAAAATAATAATGAAAACGGAAGGTCAACATAGGCCAGAACTGTCGCAGACGATATAAAACTGCGAACGCTTTCAAATCCCTGGATACTGTTGGCAAAAGAACCCACTGATGGGGACCGTTCTTCATTGCGCATACCGAGGACCTGTTCCATCATCTCACCCGAAAGTTTGATGTTCGTTTTTACAGCTGCGAGATCTACAAGATATCCTCTGGCCATGTGTATCGCGAAATCTGCGGTTATCATTATAAAAACACCGATCGCCATTACCCAGAGGGATTCAACAGCCTTGTTGGGCACAACTCTGTTGTAAACGTTCATAACAAAAAGAGGCATTGCAAAAGCTACCATGTTGCTTAAAACAGAAGCGATCAATATGTCGCGGTAAAGGTAGCGATGTTCAGAAATAACGCTCCAAAACCAGTGTTCTTTTTGTAGCTTTCTTGTGTATACAGCTCTATCGTCGAATTTAAAAACGGGCCGAACATATATTGCATATCCGGTGTAGTTTTTATTTAGTTCTTCCGTTTCTATCTCGATTTCTTCAGGTCCGAGCTCCGGGAAGACCACACGAGCGCTGTCTGTGCTTTTATTAAAAGAGAAAAGAACACAGGCTTTGTTGTCGGACAGAACAAGTATTACGGGGAACAGGATCGAATTGAGCTTATTTAAGGGAGAACTTACGATATGGCTTAATAGCCCGGCTCTCTCTGCTGCCCGGCCGAATATAGAAGGCGTAAGAACGCCGCCTTCTATTGGCAGACCGGCCAACAGGGAATCCATTGACATCTGGATACCATGGTGATTCAGCATTCTAAGCAGTGAAGCAGCGAGAGGCCCGCCTCTTCCAAAATCTACATGCAACGATCCGGCACCGCTTTCTTCAGAAGGCGATTGTTTCGCATTTTGAGATCCGGCCTCAACATTGACCTTTATCAAGGTTTATTTGAGACCTCCGGAAGAACAGCGTCTCTGTTGATCTCAAGACTTATCTGCTGCGGGGTTGGCAAGCCTCCGTCAAAAATATTGAAATACTGCAGCAGGTTTCCTCCTGCGGCAAGATAGCTCGCTTTAGCGATGACAAGGTTAAATTCCGCGTTTGCATACGCTCTGTCGGCCTGGAAATATTCATTTTCTGCATCAAGCAGATCCAGAAGGCTTCTTCTGCCTGCCTCAAACTGTTTTCCGTAAACGAGTCTTGTGTTGTCAGCAGACCTTCTATGCTGGTCAAGATCATGAAGCTGTCTTTGTAAGGTCACGATATCATTGTAAGATACAAGGGCGATCTGCCTGATATCACGTTCAGCCTTGTTCTTGTTTTCCTGTGACTCTTTGTAAAGCTCGATCTGCCTTTCGATGTCTGCTTTGTCTGAGCCTCCGTTAAATAGGTTGTATCTAAGGATAAGCTCAATAACGCCTTTATCCCGCCTGCCTTCAACACCGTCAACATCGTTTTCAAAGTTGGTGCTGGCTCTAAGGTCAAGCCTTGGGTGCATTTTTGATTTTTGCTCATTTACAGCAAATGACATGGACTTGACCTGTTCATTATAGGCTGACAACTGAGGATTTCTTGCTAACATCTCTTCGATTACAGAATCTATGTTTTTAGGCACATCAATATTGATCGAGGCCTTTATGATCTTTTCGCCCGGGTTTTCTCCTACTATGCGGATATATTGTGTTGTGCTGTCGTGCAGGTTGGACTCCTCTGTCATGAGATTGACTCTTGCAAGAGCCAAGCGCCCCTTCGTTGTTTCAAGGTTGACCTTACTGTCTACTCCGGACTTTGTCCTTTCCTCGATCTTATGCATGATTTCCTCATGTCTGTCAAGGTTTCCCTTCGCCATGATCACCAATGTCTGATAACGGAGGACATCTTCGTGGCTTCTCAATGCAGCCAGTGCTATTTGCTCAATTGAAGAGACCAGATTGAAATACCTCATTTTTTGAGAATGGCTGTATTTTTTTACCTTGCTTGTGGTAAGGCTGCCGTCATAAATCATTTGATTCAGGCTTAAGGTTATGCCGTCGCGTGTATAGTTTTGCATATCGCGCCCTTCATAGCCTGCTCCATCCAGATTTTCACGGCCCAGTCCGGCTGTCAGATCCAGCCTTGGAAGATAACCGCCCCGGGCTGAAGCCAGTTCTTTTTCTGACGCGGCAAAAGAATGCCATTTAGCCTGGACCTCCGGATTTGTGGAAATTGCCTTCAGCAAAGTATCATTAATTGTAACTTCACTTGCTTTTGCCTGTGATAATCCACAAAATGTCGATACAAAAATTAATGAAAAGAAAAGAATAACTTTAGAGTTTTTACCTTTGATCCTACTCAATTTAACATACCTCCTGTTGTTATTTACTCAACTTTCCCACCTCAATAATAGATAAGAAGCAAGACCTGAACCTTGAAAAATACATATAGGATCACGCGATAAAAAGAAGAGGAAAGCCCCTTAAATGGTATAATTGAGATAGCGAAAAATCAACTAATGCCAACTATCAAGGAGGCTTTCCAATGACAAACATTATAGCAGATATAAATGATAACCGCCACGTGTTTAAATCATCGGTCGACCATTTCTTTTCCAAAATAAATATATCTAAACAGCTTAAAAGCTCAAACTTCTACAAAGAATCAGGATTCAGCTGCACTCAGATACTCAAAGAACTTTTTACTCTCGTCTTTACAGGCAAAAATCTCTACAGGAGCCTATTGTCGGAAGATGCTTTACTCACATTCAGGAAGAACACGGCGTATCGTTTCCTTAACAGTGAATATTTCAACTGGGAAAAACTCCTGTACAGGGTAATGTCTCAGCTTATCTCAGAAGTCGACCGTCTGACAGGAAAAGACAGAGAGTCAGTTCTTATAGCAGATGATTCCCTGTTTAGCAGACAGCGCAGCAAGAAGGTAGAACTGCTCTCAAGAGTGTTCGACCATACAAGCCATAGATACTGCCGTGGGTTTCGTATGCTTACGCTTGGATGGTCTGACGGCAACACATTTCTTCCGGTTACTTTCAGCCTTCTGAGCTCACCCAGAGATGAACATATAATCTGTCCGGTCCAAGAGAAAGATAAGCGGACCAACGGCTATAAGAGACGTATACGGGCAAGGATGTCGACAACGGATGTTCTCATTGAAATGCTTCGAAATGCTCGCAGTATACCTGCAAAATACGTGCTCTTCGACAGCTGGTTTACAATGCCCAAGACTGTAATAAGGGTAAAGAAAGAAAACCGGGATGTAATTGGAATGGTGCGGATATCTGAGAAGATCCACTATTTCTACGACGGCAAGTGGCAGGACATAAAATCAATCTATGGCAGTATTCGCAGCGGGTCTTCTGATTCTTCCAAAATAGTTGGCTCTGTCTGTGTCAAAATACGCGAACAGAGGAAATGTGAGTTGGAAGAATGTGTTGACGCCAAGGTCGTATTCATAAAAAAGAAGAAATCTAAGGACTGGCTGGCGGTCCTTTCTACCGACATCTCCCTTTCCGATGAAGAGATCATAAGAATATACGGGAAACGGTGGGACATAGAGGTCTTTTTCAAAGTCTGCAAATCCAATCTTGCGTTGGCCAGAGAATTTCAGGGAAGAAGCTACGATATGCTGACAGCTGCAACTGCCATTGTCTTCATGAGATACGCCATGCTGTCAATTGAAGCGAGAAACGAGTCTGATGACAGGACAATAGGAGAATTATTCTATCGTTACTGTCAGGAACTCCATGACATAAGGCTATCTCAGGCATTGTTACTTCTCCTTTCAAGACTTATTGAGATGTTAAAAGAGACAAAGTTTTCTAAAAAAAAGTCGCAGGACAAGATAACAGAGTTATTCCTAGACACTTTGCCAAGCTACCTGAAGCGTCAATTGCTATTATGTGCGTGACCTATATAGATTTTTCAAGGTTCAAAGCGTGTTTTGGTGCTGGGAAAGTTGAGTTAAATAACTCAATATACTTTTTACACATAGCTTCATTTGCGCCGTATTTGGCAGAAAGATTGATAAAGGGCATCAGTGACGGGTTGATGAGGATCGTTTTTATTTCGTAGGCGGCGCACAGGCAATAGGCAAAAAACCCGCCGATGCTTGAGCCGACGACGACATTTTTTTTGTCTTTTTCATGATTTAATATGATCCGGTTCCTTAAAGTGTCCAGTATGTTGTAAGGATTTTCATTGCTGTAATCAAAAGATGGCGATATAAGCAGCTGATCTTTATATTCCGAAGCAAGGAACTCATATTTGCTGTTTTTGCCTGAACTGTCATATCCATGAATATTTAATATCATAAGATCCCCTCCCTATTTTTCTGTTCATCGTTGTAATTATACCTTTGAGACCTTCCATATAAGCGTGGGGCCATATCTCTCTCCGGCATATCCGACGCAGGAAAAATGAAAACCTGCCCTGGTAAAGGGCCTTGCGGCCAGGACCAGCTCCTCCGGCGACATTGAATCGTATTGGCCCCCGTAAGACCAGTATTTTCTTACTGACCTGTACCCTGAGCCCGATCCGTCGGTTACAATAAATCCGCCTTCAGACATCATTGAACATATTGCAGCCAGATTCTCTGATTTGAACCACATATTTCCGCTGCCTCCTTCGCCCATGCTGTCGCCCCGATAGAAAAAAACGCCCAGTGGGGAGATTCCCTTTTCGGTCCGAAAAGCGGAATAACCGTATCCTCTGCGCCGCCGTACCGTTATCTGCCTGCCTGTCGGTCTGTGAAGATATTTTTCTGTCACGAGGCATGGTTCAATATTCGGGTCCATCCACTTCCAGGACACGGGCCCCCTTATGTCTTTTCCCAAAAAGACGTATTCATCTATGCCGTCAAGTACAGGGGGCTGTCTGTCAGCGGCTCTGTCGTATTTCTCCTCACTGAACCTGGTGTCCTGATGCCCGGGTGAAAAATAGCCCCTGTCAACGAACCAGAAGTCGTCAATGTAATCTGAGAACAGAGCGATGGGGGACATCAGGTCCATTCCGCTGCACGGATAAAAGAGAGTCTTACCTCTTACGGATTTGAAGACTGACTTGTCCGGAATGAAGAATTTATCTAGGTTCAACTGGCTTGCGTTCTTCTCCGCTATGCTTTTCATTGTTTGCCCTCCTTAATATTTTTTTGCACACAAACTTACAGTGTTTCGTCATTAAGCCGGTCGATCAGCCACTGGACCTGGGAGTACCAAATTCTATCTTCGGGATTTTCGGGCATAGTTTTTTTAGGTGTTGATGCCGGTATTTTTTCGGGATCTTTCTCGTACTCGGTCCATTTTTTCGACAGTGACCGAAAATCGTAATGGACTTTGGGGGGAACGGGTTGCTGCGGATGAACCTTGGCAAATCTTGCCCTCCTGTCGTCGATCATCCTAATTGCGGGGAGGACTTTTTTTAAAAAATTGTCTTCGGCGTCATCCCTGTACCTTTTGCAGGATGTGCAGAATCCGTGGTATTTGTTGTTCCCGGTAAGCGGACTTCCGCCCCATCCAAAGATCCTCACGGCACCGCCGCAGAAGGGGCACTTGGTGGTCCATTCGCCGTTGTTCCAAAGCGTAAGGAGCATTCCCAGCGTAAGAGAGCCGCCGCTTATATAAGCGAGCGAGAGCCCTGCAAAATAGAGTCGTGTTTCAAAGAGTGCCTCGTCATTTATTATTCTCTCCCTGTTTTCCCATATAAGCCCGTAATTCTCAATGAACAGTATTCTTTCTTCCTGCCCGGGATTTCCTCCGATCCGCCTCGTGCGGGCAAGAGCATCATTTTCAGGGACGGTCTCTTCGGAAATACGATCAGGAATTGCTTCATTGCTGTCTGACGTGACCGTGGCGGTTTCCCCGAGACCATTGCTGCTTCCCTCTGAAGGGGTTGCTTCTTTGGAAAAATATGCATTGAATTTGACTGCTGACATGGATATCGACTCCCTCTCTGTTTGATTTGATCAAAATGCATGGACAATCAAAATGCATGGACTTGCTGAATAACAAAATACAGTCTTAAAAAAGAGGGATATGATGAACAAAAAAGCGGCCCCCTTATAAGAGAGGCCGCAAATGTTTCTTCGCCGCAGATAACCACATCAGCGCGGATAGTCTCTCATCATTCCCGTTTAGGGATGGTTTTGGCACCTTACCGGTAAAGGCAGGTTGCCGTTGCTTCATCGGGCCATTTCCCTCAACAACTCTTTATGAGTATGTCCATATATTATACAGTTCAAATGGCAAAAAATCTATCAGTCTGCGAGGTGCCAGTTTTTCTCTCCGCTCCCTTAGGAGACTGCGCCTGCACCCCTCAGAACTTTTGCCACCTCGGTACGGTTTTTTCCGAGAGCGATGTCCAACGGCGTCCGACCGTCATTCGTTTTAGCATTTACATCAGCGCTGGCATTTATGAGCGCGATCACAACATCCGTATGTCCGTATAGGGAAGCTGAATGCAGAGGTGTCCAACCATCATTCCCTTGAGGATTTACGTCAGCGCCGGCGTTTATGAGTGCGATCACAATATTTGCATACCCACTGCCAGAAGCCTCATGGAGCGGCGTTACACAAATATCTTCTTCGTCATCCTTCTCTTTAGCATTTACATCAGCACCTGCACCTATCAGTGCAGTTACAATATCCATATGCCCATCCGCTGAAGCTAAATGCAGCGTTGTACAACCGTTATCCTGCGCGGCATTTACATCTGTGCCTGAATTTATCATTTCAAGGACAACATCCAGATGTCCGTTAAAATAAGCTACATGCAACGGCGTGCCACCCAACACTCCATCTACTTCATAATCAAAATACATGAATGGATTTGCAATTTTGGGATCCACGTTATTGGTGTCTTCACAATTTTCCCCAGTCATATCAGCACCCTCTTTGCACCGTTATTTTTTGTTCAGCTGGTCGTTGATGAACTTTTCTATCATTGCACGGACTATGGAATTTGCCGAATACTGCGCGCCGGGGTTCTCGCTGTTGAGTTTTTCGACAGCCCTGTAGAGGTTTCTTTTCATTTCCTCAGGCAGCCTTATGAGAAGCTGCGTTGAGTCTGTGGCATACTTATTGGGCATTTGTCATTATTGCTCCCAACATAGATCAATTCCAGATACCTCTGCTGCAAGGTCTTTATATCCCTCTGTGTTCTGCGCTATGAACGATATGATATTGTCGGACCATCCGAAGCAATAGAAGGTATTCTCATCCTCCGTCGGGACCATGACTCCGCCGTAGGGCGCAACATCTACGACAAACGCCCTGGCTTCTTCGTTGACCTTTTTGCGGTATCTTCTGAGTCCCTGATAGAACGGAGAGCCGGTGTTCTGCTGCTCGTCTGTGACTATGACAATATTGTCCGCAAATATGTTCTCGTTAGTCATGTGCCTTAACGCGACTCCGGTGTCAGTGCCGCCGCCGCATTCTATACGCGACGCGGCCGAGACAATGCTCTCGCCCTCCCGGATCTCAAAATGCTCCACGCCGGTGTTAAAAAGAAAGAGATTCCCGTCATTTCCAGATTTGCGGTATGCAGAGAGAGCCAGCACTCCGCCGGCCATAAGAAAACGGCCGTCCATAGAGCCGGAGACATCAAGCAGAACGGCTGTCCGGCCTTTAATATCCGGCAGGCAGTCTACCGAGAGGTCAACAGCCTCTTCAAGCGCTTTGCGCAGCCAGGCGGTCTCCACCTGCTGCCACGCCTGGCTGAACCTGAACGGGAGTATCTTCGCCCTGCGGATCGCCGGTCCGTCAGTGAGCCTTTTGATGATCCTTTCGTCCGGTTCACCGGAGGCGATCACCCCATTCCTTTCAAGCGTGGAAAGATGCCTGACAAGGGCAAAGAGGGGCATATCCTCCATTAGCGCTGCCCAGACGGTACTGTCGATTTTGCCAAGAATTCCCGTGACCGCATTGTGCGGCAGGCGGTGCTCACTGATGATCGCGGCAGCCGCAGCCGATTTGTTTGGAAAGTCCTGTGAATGGAGCTTCTTAAGAGCCTCTATGGCCCTTACCTGAGGAAGCGCATCCGGAGCGGTTTGGTCCCAGTCGATCTTGCCGGAGATGTATTTATACAGATCGGCAGATTTTTCGTCCTGCGGCTTTGGGTGATAGACGCGAAGGAGGTCTCTTAGTGAGTACCCCCTGCCATCCCCGGCATACTTTATAGCTGCGTATTCGTCTATGGAAGACAGCTTTTTTGCCGCGGCACTCTTTACCGCCCTGCCGCCCTGACCTCTTCCAAGAGATTCAAGCGCGAGCGTGAATTCCGCAAGGTCGGAAATGATGAGGATAACTTTGTCAAAGATAAGCTTGAACAGCCTGGGGCTGACAAGCGATAGGACCGCAAGGCCGATTATCGGCTGGAGTCTCATAAAGCCCTCATTTCGTGCATACACAAGGGCGCGGGCCATAAATTCAGGATCCTCGTCAGCGGCGAACCTGTGCATTTCAATAGCCTCGACGCGCATTATATTCTCCGAGGAATAGAATATCTGTGAGATCGTGTTGGTGAGGAGCATCTGAAGATATTCCTCTTTCCAGTCACGGCGGAAGCAAGGGTAGCCCTCGGCGTTATGGGTATCTGACAAAGCATGGTTTTTCAATACATCAAGCGCGTGTCCCATCCGGGGCACCTCCCTATTATTTGATATCAACACAGCTTCAGAAATAAATACGCGAGGAAAAAGTGGAGGAGATGTCTCCCGCTTAACAACCGGGAGTTTTGAGTGCAATTCTCGAAGAAATCCCTTCCTGCGCCTCGCGTAGCTTTAGAAAAATATGCTGTTCTAATACCGGTCTTTTCATGCATTTGCGCGGCAATAAGGAAAAAGTGGGAGAGGACTTGCGTTCAGTTCATGCTTAATGGACGCAGTTCGTAGAATCCATTTGTCGAAGGAACCCCTTCCGGCGCCTCAAGTACCACGCAGGCGATAGTATATATGGTATATATATACCTTGTCAAGCCCCAATATAAAAATTCCACACTTATAGGTTAAAATATTTAATATGAATGTCAACTTCCAGTGTGATGCGCCGTCACTTCATAATAAAGGTGGTTATGCCGGAATGCCGCTTGAAATTATCAGAAATGACATCACCAAAGTACATGCCGATGCCATCGTCAATGCGGCAGATCCTTCTCTGCTGGGAGGGGGCGGGACCGACGGGGCTATCCACAGGGCAGCCGGGCCGGAACTGCTTGCTGAA
>RRZU010844804.1_pt1 | contig 13333 bp, 15 predicted proteins | sample 2165561 | NCBI WGS metagenome assembly RRZU01 (sample SAMN10456909, study PRJNA506462) | wastewater metagenome | isolation source: wastewater sludge | place: USA: Moscow, Idaho
ATTATCAATATATCATACTTACCCGTGCCGAGATGTAGCAAGACAGCACGGGCAAGCCCCGACATGCTGTATATGTGAAGCATTGCGCCGCATGCATCCTGATCATGCGGCCCACCCGTCGACGAGCAAGGATGATATCAGAACACGGCCGGTCAACCGCATGCTGAACTCGCGCCCAAAACCGATGCGCTCCTGTCAGCATTCATCGCAATAGGTTGTCTCGCACTGATTGCTCAGTCAGAACAAAGCCGCCCCCCGCCCACGTAACAGCACTGATCGGGTCGCGATGCTTGACGCATAACTCGCGCGCCCGTGCTTGGTCGTCAGGCCGCAGCAGCTCGAACCCATCTCGTGAGGAACCATTTCGCCGATCTCAACAGACAGCCATGACCGCGCCATTGATTAGGAAATTAGCTACCTTGTCCGTGTCATCGGCTGTCTCACGAATCTGCTGAGGATGCATCTCTTGGGGATGCATCTCTGCCCCCCGGCGGTGACGGACCCAAGAGCAGAGTCCGTCCCCCCGATCTTTATCGCGGATCATACATAGTTGAACACACCGGCCAGAAGCACCTCGTCACCAAAGCCGAGGTCGATCAAGGTCCCCGCATGGTTCACCGAGGCGACGTAATCGCGATCGCCGAAATCCAGAATGTCGGTTCCGACGTCGAAGCCGGTCACCGTATCCTGTCCCGAACCGTGCAGAAAGATCAGCGTGTCTGCATCGCCGTCACCCGCCGCGTTCATCGCCCACCAGTCGCCATTCGTTGCAATCAGATCATTGCCCGCGCCGCCGGTGATCGTATCCCTGCCCTCGCCGCCCTCAAGGGTGTCGTGGCCCGAACTGCCGGTCAGCACATCGCTGCCCCAGCGGGTATTGGCGTGAAAACCGATATGATCGGTCACCCGTGCGGCGCTGCCATCGACCGTGTCGTTGCCGTTATGGGTCCAAAGCAGTTCCATCCCCTGATAGCGTGCATTCGCGCTATCCCCCGTGTCGCCAAGCGCGACCGATGCCCGCCCCGAAATGGCGCCATCAGCCCGGGTTCCGGTCACGGTCAGGGTCACCCCCTCCCACGCGTTGCGATCACCGCCGCGCCACGCCCACGCGTTGAAGACATCGTTGCCTTCGCCGCCATAGACCAGATCCTCACCCGGATCGAGCCAGTCGGCCCCGCCCCGGCCCCAGCGGAAATTGTCGTCGCCTTCGCCCATATAGACCGTATCATTGCCGCCACCGGCATTCACCAGATCGGTCCCGGCGCCGGCCCGGATGATATTGTTGCCCGTGCCCGGGTCGATCAGGTCATCATAGGCGGAACCGACGATGTCATCGTTCCCGTCCCCGGTGAAAACCGAAATGCCGCGCCAGCCGTCAAAGGCCTGCGCCTTTCCGGCGCGCACGATATCGTTTCCATCCGTGCCGTGAATGCGTTCGATATCCGAAAAATTGATCCGGGCGCCGTTGCAAAGGGCATATCCGTCGTTCCAGCTGGTCAGCACGATCTTGGCGCTGATCCCATCCAGAACGATATGGTCCCCGGACGAAGGCGCGCCAAGCCGGTCGTTATAGGCTTCATAGATATTCGGATCGAATGCGCGCCCTGCCCCGATGGCCATCGGAAAGCCGGCACCGGCCTCCCAATAGACAACCTCGGCCGTGACCGGAGCAAGGATTTGCGCGCCAAGAACGGGCTCAGCAATCTGGATCTTCTGCACTTCCATGGTTTTCCCACCAGTTCCGAAACGTCATACAGGAATGCGGCCCGTGATCGCCTTTCCCCGGATTTCACCGGGATCGAGACGGATGCCGTCATTTCCGAAATGTCATAGCGGGCGGAAGTTAATATCCAGTGTAGGTAGAAAATTTTCACTAAATACCCGCCTGAGGCGAGGTATGACGAGGGCATAAACCGGAACGGCCATTACGGGCTGCGGGCCATCAAAAAGGATTTCAGGCGGAACATTTTCCGATCAAAATCAATATTTCGGAAATATGAATAGCATATTTTCATATACTTGCGCGAAATCAAATGTTTTCCGGGAATATGGCGCTCCAAGCTGATCGTTCTCTCTCTGCGAGCTGCCATATTTCCAGGCGGTGGGAAAATACCTCGCCCCGATGTGGCCGCAAACCATTTGCGCCTGCGCTGTCCCGACTGATACGCCCCAAATCAAAAGGCTTGCGCCGGTATAACCTTCCCTGCGCAAGCCATTCTCTGGATGCGTTCAGATGGTCGCCGGCACATGGCTCGCATCCGATACGCCGAAATTTCAGCGCCGATCATCCGGGTCGTCGGACCAATCCTCGGCGGGATCCCAATCCTGCGGATGCGCCTTGTCACGGTTGCGCCACGCCCTCAGGCGCGAGGCCAGCGTGATCCCCACCGCAAAGGCACCCAAAAGCGGCGCGATGGTTGCCGTGGGGGCACGCAAATCCGCGCCCTGGTCATCGCGGCGCGGCGCGCCTCGCAACGCATCCTCGGCCTGCCGCGCGGCGCGATAGGCCTGCGACTCGGCCCGGTCGGCATAGCGATCGGCCCGATAGGCCAGGTCATCCGTGGCCGAACGGGCCTTTTGCCCGGCCAGCCCCATCAGCCGGCTGGCCTTGCCGGTCGCGCGCTCGACCACTTGATCGGCGGCGCCGCTGACCCGGGCGATGGCGGCATCGGCCATGCCACTGACCTGGGCCTCGACCTCGGTCTTCAGCTCGTCGGGCGTGGGCAGCGGGTGGCGTTCATTGCGGGCAAGAAGCAAAAGAATCAGCCCGATGGCCACGAATCCCGAACCAATCGCCAGCGACGCCCCCAGCGCACCCCAGCCCAGATGATGGGCCAGCCATGTCCATAGCGCCGCCAGCAGAAAGCCCAGACCGATCAGCAGGAATACCCCCGCCCCCGCGGTCAGACCGGCACGGCGCAGCTTGTCCCCAAGGGCAAGCTGCATATTCCTGGCATAGGCGAACATTCAGGACCTCAGCGGCGCGCGATGATCAGACCCAGGAGAAAGCCCACGCCGGCGGCAATGCCAAGGGCCTGTGCGGGATTGCGGCGCACCATGCCCGAAACCTCGTCGTAATATTCCTCGGCATGGGCGGCGACTTCGCCGGCGCCGCGCTTGCCTTCGCGATAGATGCGGCGGGCCTCGTCGCGGGCTCTTTCACCATATTCATGCCCACGTTCGCGCATGGTTTCGGTATATTCCTGGCCGCGCTGGCGGGCCGCATCGACGAATTCGGCGCCTTTCTCGCGGACTGTGTCGTAAAGCTCGGCGCCTTTGTCGCGCATGGCGGCGGCGGTCTGCTGTGCATCCTCGGCGGCGCGGCGCGCGTGGCGGCCAACCTCATCGGCGGCGTCCCGGGCCTGGGCTTTCAGTTCATCGGCGGTCACATCGGATTTTGCCATGATCATCCCTTTCGCAAGGTGTTAACTGCATTCGCGGATAAAACTGCCCAAGCCCGCGTTTCGTTCCATAGCATGTGCCCCGCAAAGGATCATCGGGACAGCCGGGAACGCGTCAAAGCATGCGCGATCCCCACGCAGAGGGCGAATTTTCATATGGCTTTTTGGGGGGGATGGTACCGCCTCCCCGGCTCGAACGGGGGACCTCTAGATCCACAATCTAGCGCTCTAACCAACTGAGCTAAGGCGGCACAGGGCTGCTATCTAGCGCCACGCTTTGACGGGCGCAAGCCCGACTTGCCGGTTTTTGCCGCGCGCTGTAAGGAATATCCCCTATCAAAAGGCGACAAGCCAGGAGTGCCGGGATGAGCATCAACAGCGAAAGCGATATCGCAGCGAATCTGCAGATCGGACCGACCGATCGCGGTATGGTGCGAATCTATGTCGAGGCCGAGAATGTCGATCTGCCCTTGGATTTCGACCCCGACGAGGCGGAAGAGATCGCCGAGGAATTGCTGGCTGCCGCCGAGGCTGCGCGCGCCATGACCGGCCCCTCCGGCGAGACGTCGGGAAAGGGCGCTAAAAAGCCGCGCCGCTGATCCCCATCGGATCCTTGAGCGCCAGCAACCGCATGGTCGAAACCCGGGCGATATCGCGCAAGAGCCGCGCCCGGCGCGCAGCCGGCAGCCGCTGCTCGGGCGCCGCCCGGATCAATTCGGCGCCCCAGGGATCGGCGCGGATCAGCCCGGTCCCGGCTGGCAGAATCTCATCGGGAAACCCCGCATCGACCGCCCAGAAAAACCGGTCGCAGAATTCCAGATACCCCTGCCACTTGCGGTCCGCGACGTAATCCGCGCGGCAGCTCTTGCATTCCACCACCCAGATTTCGCCCTTTGGCGTGATCGAGATCACATCCACCCGCAATCCGCCGGCCGGCACGAATTCGGTCAATGCGGCATGGCCCATCGTGGTCAAAAGCCGCGCCACGCCGCGCGCCAGCTGTTCGCCGGGGCGGGCGGGCAAGGCATCGGGGGAAATAGGGGGATCGTGCTCCATACCTTGAACATGAACGAAACGGAAACATTGCGCAAGCGCGGGATCGCCCGCCCTGCCCCTTCCCCCTCTTGCGGCGGCCCTCTCCGAGGCTTATTTTCGGGGCTGGCGGGTTTCTGCTCTTCGCGTGTGTGGCCTCTTTTTCCACTGGCCTATAATTTCACCGAGGGGGCTGGCTCTGACGGGGCCCTGGTTCCGTTACCTGGCACCCACCTGGATATCCAGGCTTTCGGGGAAACTAGCGCTGCCACGGTTGCTGCGGTTCCCGCCGCCCGCACCCTGCCCCGCAGCAGGTTGCCATGACCTGCCCATCCCCCTAGGCTTTGCCCCCTTTATCGGAGGAAAGCTATGGATATCAGGCCGGGCAAGAACATCGCCATCAAGGTTCCCCTCTATAAATGGGATGAGACGGTCGCATTTTACCGCGACAAGGTCGGGCTGGCGATCGTGAAGACGCTCACCAACAGCACCGGTTTCGCCTTTGGCGACATGACCCTGTGGATCGATCGTGTCGAGAAACAGAGCCAGGTCGACGTCTGGCTCGAGCTGTTCAGCGATCACCCCGATCAGGCCCTCGAACGGCTGGAAAGTCCCCGGCGGGACGAGCTTGAGCCGCTGGACGATGTCAACGGTCTCTGGACCTCGGATCCGGCGGGGGTGGTGCTTCTGGTCCGAAACGAATGACCGGCAGCCCTGCCTTGGGGCATGACGAATTGGGGGCGGCCCGAAGGCCGCCCCCAGTCTTTTCACGAGAGAGAAGAAAGAGTCTTAGAAGCCGTAAACCAGCGACACGCCCAGCGTGTTGTCGGTGCGGATCGAACGGTCCGAAACATATTCGGTCTTGTAGGACACGCGGGTCGCAAAGGCGTCCGACATCTTGAAGTTCAGACCCAGATCGTTGGTGATCGTGTCATTGGCGTCCGAGGTCAGATAGTCGGTGTCGTTGGTCAGGAAGAAGTTGTCGCTGAACTTGTGATAGAAGCGCGACGACAGCATGTAACCGATATCCGTTTCGGAATTGTACTCGAAGGTACCGGTCTGGTTGTCGGTCGCATCGACGGTCAGCACGTCCACGGTCTTGGTGTAACGGATACCGACAGCGGCCTGAACGCGCCATGCGGTCGCGTCGCTGTTAAAGATGCGATAGCCCGGGCCGACACCGAAATAGGCGTCACGCTTCAGGTTGCCGTCGAGATCGGCAAAGGTCTCGTCGTCACCCAGAGCGACCGTGTCGGCGGCCAGACCGTCGGTGGTCAGACGGCCAAGAGCGAAGCCGTAGAAGCGGTCATTGATGTTGTACATGCCCTCATAGATGACCGAGGTCTTTTCAACATCTTTGTCGCCATTGTCGTCTTCGCCGTATTCCAGCAGCAGGCCGACCGATTGCGAGAACTGGCCCTGGTTATAGGACAGGCGGCCAGCCAGGCTGAAATCCTGGCTCTCATTGTTGCCGGTGCGGCCGGCATAGGTCAGCGCGACCGAGCCGAACAGGCCCTGGCGGCTTTCCGGGCTGCCAAAGCGATAGGCATCGCCCGAGCGGTCAAAATCGTCCTGAACCGCATCCTGGACGTCTTTCATCTGTTCGCTGACATCCGAGATACCGACGGCATCGGCGCCAGCGCTGGATTCCATCTGTGCGAAGGCAGGCGAGGCCAGCGTTGCGGCCAGAGCGGTGGCGCCTGCAAGGTAAGCGAGGGTTTTCATCTTCATCAGTCCTTTTTTCGAACCGTTTCCTGTTCGCAACCGATACTGACGGTCACGAGCATCTCTGCTGGAACACAGCTATGACGGGAGCGGGATTGGTTAAAGACGGCGGGGAAACAGCGTCCCGCCTCTCGGAAACGTGAAGAATCCCCGGGAAATACGCGTCGGCGGAAAATGGACCATGGTCAAAAGTGATGAAACCAATTCGCCGATAGGTTGCGACATGTTATTGTCATGGTTTTCATACCCTAACCATGAACCGCAAGGTTCACAGAACATGTCGGGAACGAAACAGTTCACTTGCATATAAAATATGCCTAATTTTCAGGCATAAAAAATGGGCGCGATGATTGCGCCCATTGTTGCGAAAGCCCCACAGTCAATGTGGAAAAATCCGGCCCCTATGTGGGCGCTAACCTTTGCGCGGACGCGCCGGGGCCGGGTTGCGGACATGGCCGAGGATGCGGCTGGGCGTGCCCAGCGCCTCAAGAGTGGCGCGAATCCCCTGTCGCAGACCGCCGCCCGGGGTGTCGTCCTGTGCCATAAGCATGATGCGGATCGCGAATTGCACCCCCGAAAACAGCACGGCATGAAACACGAACAGCATCAGGATCGCGATCCAGCCCCCCGCCGTCGAGGACACCAGATGCCGGATCGAGGCCACATCCAGCGCGATCAGCGCGGCGGTGAACCCCGCCGAAAGCGCGCAGCCGATGGCGATGCTAATGATATAAAGCCTGACAAGCTGGGGCATGGGGGAACCTCGGACATGGGAACGTGCGGTTCGCACAGTCTAGGCCCAAAATGCCCGGATCCGAAGCCCCGATAATCCCGAGGCGTCAAAAAGCCTCGGGGCGCGCCTCGCGGGCCATGTAATCCAACACGGCATTGACGAATTTCGCCTCGCGGCCTTCGGCGAAAAACGCCTCGGCGATGCGCACATATTCCGCGATCACCACCTTGGGCGGTGTTTTCGGCGTCACCAGCTCGGCCCCGGCGGCGCGAAACAGCGCCCGAAGCACCGGGTCGATGCGGTCGATGGGCCATTTCGCCACCAGCGCCCGATCGGTCATCTGGTCGATCTTGCTTTGCCAGTTCACCGCATCGTCGACGATGCGCGCGAACAGTTTGTCATCCGCCTCGGCGGAAACGATATCCTCGTCCTCGCCCTCGCGGCCAATGCGCCAGTTCAGGAATTCGCGCTGGACGCGGTCGGCGGACTGGCCGCCGGCCTCCATCTGAAACAGCGCCTGAACCGCGTAAAGCCGTGCGGCCGCGCTGCGCGCGCGGCGGGCGTCACGATCCCCGGAGCCCCGCCGGTCGGTCTTGCCCTGCCCGCTCATGCGCCCACCGGCCCGTCGATTTCGCCGGCCAGCCGGATCACGTCGCGGGGCGTGGCCGCGGCGTCGGGGCCGCCGGCGGTGCGGCTTTCCCAGCCGCGTTTCAGCGCGATCAGATGCAGCGCGGCGGCGGCGGCGCCTCCGCCCTTGTTCTGGCCATGCGGATCGGCGCGCACCACCGCCTGATCGGTGTTTTCCACCGTCAGGATGCCATTGCCGATGCAATGCCCTTGCAGGCCCAAAAGGGTGATCCCGCGCGAGCTGTCATTGCAGACCGTGTCGTAATGCGTGGTTTCGCCCCGGATCACGCAACCCAGCGCGACATAGCCGTCATAAAGATTGCGGCTGGCCGCCAGCCCGATGGCGGTCGGGATCTCCAGCGCGCCGGGCACCTCGACCAGATTGACGGTCGCGCCAGCTTGCATCGCCACCGCGCGCGCGCCCTCGATCAGCCCGTCGGCAATCTGCCGGTAATAGGGCGAGACGACGATCAGCAGGCGCACCGCGCTCTGAAACGTGGGCAGCGGAAGTTGGTAATGATCAATGCTGGCGGCCATCGCGTCACCCTTTTGGAATCGAACGGGTGGAATGGATCGAAAGCCCGTAGGCGTCAAGCCCGACCACCTTGACCGGCGCCGAATTCGTCAGCACGATCAGCTCGGACAGCCCCAGCGAGGACAGGATCTGCGCCCCCAGCCCGTATTGGCGCAGCACATGGGGCGAAACCTCGCCCTGCACCGGCAGCGTCTTTTCCAGATCGCGGAACAGAACCACGACGCCGCGCCCCTCTTCACCGATCAGACGCATCGCGGATGACAGCTCGCCCGCATCCTCGCGCCCGATGCCAAGCACGTCATGCAGGGGGTCCAGCGCATGCATGCGCACCATCACCGGCTCGGCGGTGGTCAGATCGCCCTTGGTCAGCACGATATGTTCCGCCCCCGAGGTCTCATCGGCAAAGACCCGCATCATCCAGTCGCCGCCATGGATCGACTGGACCGACCGCTGCGTGCGCTCGGCGATCAGGTTGTCGTGGCGGCGGCGATAGGAAATCAGGTCGCTGATGGTGCCGATCTTCAAGCCGTGCCGCTGGGCAAAGGCCACCAGATCGGGCAGGCGCGCCATGGTGCCGTCCTCGTTCATGATCTCGCAGATCACGCCCGAAGGGTTCATGCCGGCAAGGCGCGAGACATCGACGACCGCCTCGGTATGGCCGGCGCGGACCAGCACGCCGCCATCGCGGGCGCGCAGCGGAAAGACATGGCCCGGCGTCGCGATATCGGCCGCGCCCTTGGTCGGGTCGATGGCGACCGAGATGGTGCGCGCGCGGTCATGGGCCGAAATGCCGGTGGTGACCCCTTCGCGCGCCTCGATCGACATGGTGAAGGCGGTCTCGTGGCGGCTGGAATTCTTCGGCGACATCAGGCTGAGGCCAAGCGCGTCAATCCGTTGCCCCGGTAGCGCCAGGCAGATCAGCCCCCGGCCATAGGTGGCCATGAAGTTGATCGCATCAGGGGTCGCCATCTGGGCCGGAATGACCAGATCACCTTCATTTTCGCGATCTTCGTGGTCGACCAGGACGAACATCCGGCCGTTGCGGGCGTCCTCGATGATTTCCTCGATGCCGGAAATCGCATCCGACCAGTCCCGTTCAACGGGTCCGGGCTTGTCGTATCGCATGTGCTGCACCTTCCTGGTCCTGTCCCGATTCGGGACGCACAAGTTTATGCCGCCCCGAGGAAGTCGCTGCAATGGCTGGAAGACCAACGCCGCGTTCGCCAAGCCCGAACGCGGCGTTTCGCGTCAGGCTGCGCAGCAGCCGTGGCTGCCGTCATGCCTAGCACCCGCGTCCCGGCAGGGCCGCGTGCTGCGTGATCAGAACAGTTCGACACTGCCCACTTGGACCGTGACTGGGCGTTCGACGACGGTGTCACCGATCAGCTCCTCCTCGACACGGCTGGTGGCGGGCCAAAGCGTGATGCGCCGGGCCGAGGTGCCCCCGGTCGAGCAGCTCTCGATCCGAATACCTTCGCGGGTCAGGAAATCACGGGCGAATTCGGCGTTCTTGTCACCGATATTGCCAAGGCCCGATATCATCCGGGCGCCGCCGAAAATATGGGCGCGCAAACGGCGGCGATGGCCGCCCGCCTGCATGACGCCATTGATCAACAGCTCCATCGCGTTGACCCCGTAACTGGCTGAACTGGTGCCGCCAGTCTTTCCGGTGGGCAGCAGGAAATGATTCATCCCACCGACATGAAACAACGGATCAATCAGACAGACCGAGACGCAGGATCCCAGCACAGTGGTGAGGCAGCTGTCACCGCTTTCGCGCATGACCCGAAACTGGCCCTGGATGATGTGGACACGCTCGCCCCCTGACCGCTGCATTATAGCGCACGTTCGGCGCGGGCGCCGCGTTCGGTGGCGGCCAGCAATTCGGCCGCGATGCCGTTCAACGGAACCAGCCTCTCGGCCCCGCCATTCTGCCAGGCCATGCGCGGCATCCCCCAGACGACTGAACTCGCCTCATCCTGGGCAATGCAACTGGCACCGGCGCGGCGCAGGTTCAGCATGCCCTGCGCCCCGTCCACGCCCATCCCGGTCAGCAGCGCCGCCACGATCCGCTCGGCCATGGGCAGCGCCGAATCGAACAGCACGTCGACCGAAGGCCGGTGACTGCTGACCTTTTCCGAGGCGATCAGCGCCGCGCGCGGGCGCATGCCCGGCATGATCGCCAGATGATAATTGCCGCCGGGCGCCAGCTGGATCGTGCCCTGGGCGATGGGCACATTGTTTTCCGCCAGGACCACATTGGGCGCATAGCGCGAGTTCATCCGCTGCGCGAAGCTGGCGAGGAAGCTGGCCGGCATGTGCTGGGTGATGAGGATCGGCGGACAGTTCTCGGGCATGCCGGAAATGATGGTTTCCAGCGCATCGACCCCACCGGTCGATGAACCGATCAGCACAACTTTATTGTTCCAGTGGAACGGCCGCGACGCCGCCGCCGTCGGCCCGGTCGGCGCCAGACCGCGCTTGCGCACATTCGCGGTCGAGGCCGCGACCACGAGCGCGGGCAGATCGGCGAAGGCGTTGCCGGCCTCGCCGCTGCGTGGTTTACCCACGCATTCGACAGCGCCGCGCGACAGCGCTTCGACTGCGGCTGCGCTGCCTTTCTGCGTTTCAGAAGACACCATGATGACCGGAAGCGGCCGAATCCGCATCAGTTCGCGCAGGAAGTCCAGCCCCGACTGGCCGGGCATTTCGACGTCCAGCGTCAGCACGTCTGGCGACAAGCTGGTGATGGCGGCGCGCGCCTCGGCAGCATCCGAGGCCTCGCCCACCACTTCGATGCGGGGATCGCTGCGCAGGCGTATCGCGATAAGACGGCGCATGGTGGTGGAATCGTCGACGACGAGCACGCGAATCGCATTCATTGGAAACCCGCTCCTACGGAGCCTGGCGTGCCTGACATCATTTGCCACTCCCTTCCGGTCATGCCGCAAGATAGGCCGAGAGGAGTGAAGATAGGTTTAACGCTGCCCCGAGCGTCGTCTCAGCCTTGCCAGCGGCCCAGGAAGGACAGGGCCAGATAGGACAAATTCCGTGAAAATCCGGGGATTTCGATGATTTCACCCTGCTCGGCCGCGGCGAGTGTCCGCCGGGCACCCGCCCCCGCATAAAGCGCCGAGGCCGCCCGGCGAGGCACCTGACGCCCCTGCATACGCGCCGAATCAAGCGCGGCGATTCCCGTTCGCGCCAGATCGGCAAGCGCCTCGGGCGAATCACCAAACAGGCCCAAATTCAACGTCCTGAGTTGGGGATAAGCGCCCAGCCATGCCGCCAGCCCCGCACCGCGCGCCTGATCGCGGACAAGATCCGAGGGGGGCAATCCGCAAGCAAGGCTCGCCAACCCCATCACCGCACCGGTGCAGCCATCGACATGCGCAATCACCTCGGCCGGGATATCGAAGGGCTCACGCAGGCCGTCGCGGTGGCGGGCCTCGACCAGATTTGCCAAGGGGGCGATGTCCTGCCCCCAGGCGGCAGCCAGCGGCGTGATCACCTCGTGCGAAGCCGGAGTCCGCCCGGCGACAATGGCGGCGATCTGATCGGTCCACCATTGCAGCCGCATCTGCGAGATCAACGGCTCGGCCGATGCCAGCGCCGCGCGGGCGATTTCCAGATTGGCCGCATAAAGTGTGGCCAGCCGCGCCCGATCACCGGGCTGGGCGGCCATCACGCTGGCAAAGCGGTCAGGGTCGCCTGCCCGCAGCATTTCGGCGCAATGTTCCGGCGTCACGGCTGCGCCCCGTCACAGATCAGCTTCCAGATGATGCCATCATTCAGCGCCTCGAAGCTGGCATCGACGAGGTTGGCCGAAACCCCCACCGTCGACCAGCGATGGCCCTGCCCGTCCTCGAAATCAATGGTGACGCGGGTCACGGCCTCGACCCCGCCGCCGGTGATGCGGACGCGAAAATCGACCAGCCGCATGTCGTCGGTGCTGGCCTGATACGGCCCCAGATCCTTGCCGAGCGCGTTCCACAGCGCATTCACCGCGCCGCGATCCTCGCCATTGGACTCGCCATGCGATTCGCTGACCGACATCACCCGCTGGCCGTGCAGCTGCACCACCACCACGGCTTCCGAAACCGAGACCTGCTGCCCAAGCGCATTGCGGCGGCGTTCAACAATGACCCGGTAGCGTTCGACATCAAAGAAGCGCGGCAGCTGGTTCAGGTGCCGCCGGGCCAGCAATTCAAAGCTGGCCTGCGCCACGTCATAGGCAAAGCCCTGATCCTCGCGCGCCTTCACATCATTCAGGATCGCAGCCAGATCGGCGCTTTCGGGGATCTCCAGCCCGGCATCTTTCAGGCGGGCGCGCAGGTTCGATTGGCCTGCTTGATTGGACATCGGGATGATGCGGGTGTTACCTACGGTATCGGGCGCAACATGTTCATAAGTCGTCGGATTTTTGACGATGGCACTGGCATGCAGCCCCGCCTTATGCGCGAAAGCCGAGGCCCCCACATAGGGCGCATTGGGCGCGGGCGCGCGGTTCAGAATTTCATCCAACCTACGCGAGGTTTTTTGCAGCGTTTTCAAAGCCTCGGGCCGGATCTGCGGGACCAGAGGCGCAAATTCCGGCTTCAACGCCAAGGTGGCGATCAGCGTGGTCAGGTTGGCATTGCCGCAGCGCTCGCCCAGCCCGTTCAGCGTGCCCTGCACCTGCCGCGCGCCCGCCCGGATCGCCGCGATGCTGCCCGCGACGGCATTGCCGGTATCGTCATGGGTGTGGATGCCAAGACGGTCGCCGGGGATGCCAGCGGCGATGACGTGCGTCGTGATCGCCTCGATCTCATGGGGAAGCGTGCCGCCATTGGTGTCGCACAGCACGATCCAGCGCGCGCCCGCATCGCGCGCGGCGATCAGGCAGGACAGCGCATAAGCCGGGTTCGCCTTCCAGCCGTCGAAGAAATGTTCGGCGTCAAAAAGCGCCTCGCGCCCGAGGGCCACGACATGCGCGATCGAGGCCGCGATGTTGTCGATATTCTCCTCGAGCGAAATGCCGAGCGCCTCATGCACATGAAAATCATGGGTCTTGCCGACCAGACAGACCGTGCCGGTCCCCGCATTCAGCACCGCCGCCAGGACATCGTCATTCGCGGCCGAGCGCCCTGCCCGCTTGGTCATCCCAAACGCCGCCAGCCGCGCCTGCGTCTTTGGTGCGGCGGCGAAAAACTCGCTGTCGGTCGGGTTGGCACCGGGCCAGCCGCCCTCGATATAATCAACCCCAAGCGCGTCGAGCATCTGCGCGATCTCGACTTTCTC
>RRZU012490761.1_pt1 | contig 13333 bp, 11 predicted proteins | sample 2165561 | NCBI WGS metagenome assembly RRZU01 (sample SAMN10456909, study PRJNA506462) | wastewater metagenome | isolation source: wastewater sludge | place: USA: Moscow, Idaho
CGCCATTATTGCCTTACTTTTAAATGAAGAAAAGATTTTTGAAAAAGCCATCTTACTGCGTCCCATGGACTTAGATATAGAAACAAAAGAGATGCCTTTAAACAATATGGAAATTCTCATCCATAGCGGCACAAAAGATACTGTCATTCCACCAGAGCGCGCTTATGAAGCTGAAGTACGCTTAAAGAAAAACGGTGCGAACGTAGAACACGTATCTTGTGATTTAGACCATCGCATGCGTCAAAGAGAAATTGATTTATTAAAAGAATGGTTTGATAAAACCCTGAAGGAGTCATAATGGACAAAGAAGCACTACAATATTTAAATGACCACCAAAACTACGCCATCATCGGTATGAGTGATAACCCCAAACGTTATTCCTATAAAATCTTTATGAAACTCTTAGAGAAAGGCAAAAACGTTTATGGCATCAATCCTATTTACGATGAAATTGAAGGCCATCATATTTATAATGAACTCTCAGATGTAGGCAAACCGATTGATTGTGTCATCTTGATTGTAAACCCCAGTATTGGCATTGACTATCTCCATGAAACATTCACACTTGGCATCAAAACCCTTTGGCTTCAACCAGGCTCAGTGAGTGAAGAAATCACTGAAAAAGCAAAGTTTTTAAGACTCAATGTGATTAAAGATTGCGTACTACACTTATACAACTACGAAAATTATTAGGAGGCACTTATGATAAAAGCTGTAATTTCTGATCTTGATGAAACACTTTTAGATGCAGAAAAAAATATTGCGCCTGAAGATTTTAAAACCATACAAATTTTAAAAGACATGGGTATTTATTTTATACCAGCAACTGGTCGTCCTTACTACTCTTTAGAAAAAACCATTCAAGACTTAGATTTATTTGACGAAGAAGACATGACCATTTCTTATAATGGTGGCATGATTCACAGAAACATAGATCACCACGTCTTAAAATCACATGCCTTAGATTTTGAGGTTGTTTCAAAACTCTTTGAATTTGGTTTTAAAGAAAAAGTGACGATGCATGTGTATGTGGAAGACCATACCTATATGTATTTTTTAAATGATGATGAGAAACATCACATTCGAAACTTCCCTGGTTTTGAAGAAAGTGATGAGACTTCCCTCAACTTTCTTAAAGATACACCCATCTTAAAGATTCTTTATCAAGATCTAGATCTTGATTACTTAAAAGATTTAGAGCATCAGTTGCCTCAAGATATCAAAGATACTTTAGAAATTTCTTATTCATCCAATCGCTATTTAGAATTCAACCCAAAAGGTGTTTCTAAGGGCGTTGCGATAAAAGAAGTGGCAGAACTTCTAAACATTAAAGTAGAAGAGATTTTAAGTATTGGGGATAATCTCAATGATTTATCCATGATTCAAATCGCAGGATATGCTGGCGCCCCACAAAACGCTGTAGAAGATGTTAAAAAAAGTGCCGATTATATCAGTCCTTACACATATAACGAGGCATGTGTGAGTGATATCATCAAACACTTTATAAAAGTTTAATACCTCAAAAGATACAGCTTGCATGGCGTATCTTTTTTGTATTGTAAAGTTATATCAAAGATAAAAAGAGAACTATGAAATTTATCGAACTCAAATTCCCCAAAGGCTTCTTATGGGGCGCTGCAGCATCAGCACCACAAAAAGAAGGTGAATCCATCAGTTATGGAAAATCAGCATCCACATGGGACAAATGGTACCAAATAGCCCCTGAACTTTTCCACAACAACATTGGACCAGGACGCACATCAAATGTCTACAACCTCTATAAAGAAGACATCAAACGCAGTGCGTTGTGGTTTAAAGACTTTGTTGAAGCACAATCAAAATAGATCTAAAAAAATACCTTATCGCATTTGATAAGGTATTTTTATTTGGTTTTATTTCACAATCAGTTTTCTTAATTCTTTAACACGTCTTCCAAAGGTTTCTAAGGTTGTATCAATGGCTGTAGAAGCTGTCATATCAACACCTGCGTCCTTTAAGACATCAATGGGGTATTTATGGCTTCCTGCTTTGAGGAAGTTTAAATAAGGGTTAACGTCCCCACCATTGTAGATGGTCTCTGAGAAAAGTGTTGCGGCACTGAAGCCGGTCGCATATTGGTAAACATAGTAATTATAGTAGAAGTGTGGAATACGAGCCCACTCATATTGAATCTCATCTGATGAGATTTCTTCACCATAATAGAATTTGTTTAAGTTAAAGTATGCATTGTTTAAGTAATCTGCCGTTAAGGTTTGACCTTGTTGGTCTTGTGTATGGATTAAGTGTTCAAATTCCGCAAATTGTGTTTGTCTAAAGACGGTTCCTTTTACACTATCAAGATAGTGGTTTAAAAGGTAGGCAGTCACTTTTTCATCATCTTTATACTCTTCAAGTAAATAGTTTAGAAGTAGGTTCTCATTGGTTGTGGAAGCCACTTCTGCTAAAAAGATTGAATAATCACCATAAATATAAGGTTGGTATTTACGGGTAAAGTATGAGTGAACTGAGTGTCCCAACTCATGGGCTAAGGTAAAGACATTATCAAGGTTGTCTTGCCAGTTCATCAGGATATAAGGCGCAGTACCATAGACACCTGATGAATAAGCACCAGAACGCTTGCCTTTGTTTTCATAAACATCAACCCAGCGCTCCTTAAAGGCGCGTTTGAGTACGGAGTGGTATTCATCCCCCAATACTTTTAATGCATCAAGAATGACCTCTTGTGCCTCCTCATAGGTGAATTTAAGATCCACATCTTCCACCATGGGGACATAGATGTCATACATTTCAATTTTATCTAATTTTAAGGCATCTTTTCTCAAAGATACATAATCATGCAATAAATCAATGTTGTCATGGATACCGTTTAATAATGCATCAAAGACTGATTCATCAATGTGGTTTGCGAATAAAGCTGCATGACGTGCCGATTCAAAACCACGTAAATTTGCGTTAAGGTTATGAATCTTCACTTGACCTGACAATGTACTTGCGAGGGTATTTTTCATATCCCCAAAAGCATTTTGCATGCCTTCAAAGGCTTCTTTTCTGACATCGCGATTTTGACTTTCCATAAAGAGTGAATAACGACCATGAGTCAATTGAATTTTTTCACCTTGATCGTTTGTGACTTCAGGTAGTTTTAAATCCGCATTATTAATCATCCCGAAAGTTTGACTTGGATTTGAGAAGACTTGTCCCATACTTGCCAGGATTCTTTCTTCTTTTTCACTTAAGATATGACTTCTATTTTTAAAGAGAATTTCAAATTGGTGTTTATATAAACTCAAAGCTTCATTTTCTTCTAAGTAGCCACGAATCTTTTCTTCACTGGCTGCCAAGATTTCTGTATCATAAAATGAAAAGCTGGCGCTAAACTGTGAAACAAGCCCACGGATTTTACCATCCATATTTTGGTAGTAAGCATTGGTGGTATCTGTATCAAAGTTTAAATGTGAATAAACATAAAGATGTTCCAAACGATAAGACATATCATCTCTAAACTTTAAACCCTCTAAAAGGCTTTGAGCACTTTGCGCTAAAGTGTTTTGGAATTTAGAAACTTCTTTTAAACTTTCAGTAACTTTGTCGAATTCAATTTCCCACGCTGTGTCGTTTTCAAAGATTGGGGTTAAATCCCAAGTATCTTCAAGTTTAACATTTTTTCTATCTAATAATTCTTGTGTTTTTGGCATAGTTATTTTGTCCTCCATCTATGATTCATTTTACCACATTTCGGACTTAAAAGCATAAAAAAACTCACCCTGCACTTAAAGGTGAGTGTTGATCACAATTGGTGACCCGTACGGGATTCGAACCCGTGAATGCCAGCGTGAAAGGCTGGTGAGTTGACCGCTTCTCCAACGGGCCATTTTTTAAATGGCGCCTGAAGTAGGACTCGAACCTACGACCTACTGGTTAACAGCCAGTTGCTCTACCTACTGAGCTATTCAGGCAAGTGCTCATTAAATATACCATCGACCCTAGGTTAAGTCAAGGGGTTTTTAAAAGTTTTTAACTAATTTTAAATGAAAGTGTTTACAGTGTCAGAAGAAGGCTTTTATTCGCCTTCTTCGACTGCATCTGTTTCATCTTCAATTGGTTCTTCTTCATGAGTTTGAGAATTATATGCCTCTTCCTCTTCAAAGAATTTTACCATTTCATCAGATTGCGCTTTGGTGAGTATTTGTGAATATGGTTTTTCCATATTCCCGTTTTTCACATAAATCGCATAAAGATAATCTGCTTCAGTTTCTTCTGTTACTTTTTCTTGATTGTAGACATGAATTTCTAAATCATACTGTTTTTTGATGCCTTCTGTTTTGAAGTAGGTATCAATTTCTAAAGTCTCATCAATGATATCGTAAGCTTCTTGTTGGGTTTGTTTTAAAGCATCTGAATTGAGATTAGGATTTAAAAGATAGATCCTTAAAGTCCCTGCTGCCAAATTAAGCTTCACATCCTCAACCCCTTCAATGGTTGAAAGACTTCCCTTTAAACTTTCAAGATCACTTTCTTCAATCTTAGGATTTTGGTCATTTGAGAACCTGTTACCAATCACGGGTTTTCCACGATTCAAGAGTGAATTAATCCCTGTAACACCCAAAAAGGTCATGGGAATTGCTAAGATAATCAAACTGATAATGATTAAATAAAATGAAATACTGTGTTTTTTCTTGTTTTGCTTTTTATTAACTGGGTTTTTAGCCATTTAAAAACCTCCTTTTCGCATAACCATTTTAATGTATTTATAGATGTTTATCAAGCATCTGTTTGACTAACTTATTGGTAAATTGTGGGTTGGCTTGACCGCGAGATACACGCATCACTTGTCCCGTCACAAACTTCACAGCACTTGGCAATCCTTTTTGGTGATCTTCAATAGCACGAGGGTTTGCTTCTAGAATTTCTTCAATCCACTTAGTGAGTGTCTCTTCATCTGAAACTACAACCATCTCTTTATCCTTGATGATCTTTTTGGGTGATTTTCCTTTTTGCATTTCCGCAAAGACTTCTTTGGCTTGTCTTGATGAAATTTCTTTAGATGCAATGGCCTCAATAAAATCCACAAAGTCATCCACCTTAATCCAATCTTCAAGTGCTTTGTCTTCTTTTTGATCTAAAACACTGAGTAAATCTTGAGTGAGCCAGTTCGTCACAAGTTTTGTATTTTTTGTTTTAGATGTAACTTTATCAAAATAATCTGATACTTCTTTATTTAAGATTAAAACATTCGCATCATAAAATGATAATCCGACTTCTTCAACCAAACGGTTCAAGCGGTTGAGCGGTGTTTCTTCTAAGTCTTGTGTTAAATAGATTTCTGGGATTTCTGTAGGTGGAATGTTTGCGTCCACAATGTAACGATAATCAATCACACCGTCTTTTGCGCGCATGAGGACTGTTTCTTGAAGTCTTTCATCAAAGCGACGTGTCTCAGAGACAATGGTCTCATGTTTTTCTAAAAGCACTGATTGGCGTTTGATTTCATACTCAATTGATTTTTGAACATTTGAAATAGAATTTAAGTTTTTAATTTCAACTTTAGTGCCAAATGCTTCTGTATTTTTTTCTCTTAAAGAAATATTCACATCACATCTTAAGGATCCTTCAGCCATCTTACCATCTGATACACCCAAGTAAATAAGAAGGAGTCTTACTGCCTCAACATAGCTTGCGGCTTCTTCACCGGTTCTAAAATCAGGCTCTGTAACGATTTCTACCAGTGGTGTTCCAGCACGATTAAAGTCAATCAGTGTTTTATCTTCTAAGTGACTTTGTTTGGCGGTATCTTCTTCTAAGTGAAGACGCTGAATGCCAACACGCTTTAAATCTTCCTTAACATAAAAGTCTAAATAACCATGTTCACCCAGTGGGAAGTATTCTTGAGTAATTTGGTATCCCTTGGGTAAATCTGAGTAGTAATATCCTTTACGATCAAAACGTAAGAGGGGTTCAATTTCACAATTGAGTGCACGGGCGATTTTAACGCCATATGCCACCGCTTTTGTGTTCACTTGAGGCATTGTGCCAGGTAGGGCTAAATCAATCTCATTTACCGCTGTATTGGGATTTAAGCCATAACTGTTGGGTGCCCCTGAAAACATTTTTGTCTCTGTTTTAAGTTCTGTATGGATTTCAAGTCCAATCACTGCTTCATACATCTTAAAAATCCCCCTTCCAGTCAATTAAGCTTTCAATTTCTTTTGCGTATTTGAGTAATAAATGATCTTCTTTATAGTTTGCGCTGATGTTTAAACCAAAGGGTAAGCCGTCTTCTTTTCCTAAAGGTAAGGTAAGACTGGGTGTTCCACTGAAGTTTTGTAGGACCATGTGGTTTTCTGCCACAAGGTACATGTCAGATGTTACTACGAAACTTGCTTGATCAATTTTAGGTGCGACACTTGGTGTTGCAGGTGCTAAAATCACATCAACATCACTAAGCATGTCAGTATAAGCTTCCACTAATAGCCTTCTAACTTTCTTTGCTTTTAAGAATACTTTTTCATGGTGCAGTTTTTCAATCGCATATTGTCCATAGATTAAACGCTCTTTCACAAAGGTACTGAAGCCAGCACTTCTTGTGTTGATCATGATTTCTTCTAAGGATGCACCTTCTTTACTGTTTCCATAACGCACACCATCATATGCTGCATGATGGGTTACCGCTTCACCATTCGCAATGGCCAAGTATACCCCGAGCATTGTTTTAATTAAGTCTTGGTCCATCTCTTTTTCAACAATGATGGCCCCTTGATGCTTTAAATCTTTTAATAGCTTATTTAAAGCATCTTTGATACTTTCGTTTTCAATCAAATCAACCACATTTTTAAAGATTCCAATACGTTTTCCTTTTAAGTCAACGTTTAAATCTTGGCTATACTTTTCGTTTACATCTAAAGATGTCATATCTAATGGATCTTTTCCAGATAAAACTTCAAGTGCCAGTGCAGCGTCTTTTACATTTTCAGTAAAGAAACCCACATGGTCTAAAGATGCTGCATAAGGGACAACACCATATCTTGAAATACGGCCATAGCTGGGTTTTAGACCAACACTGCCACAATATGAGGCAGGTTTACGAATACTATCGCCTGTATCAGTACCCATCGCTAAGCGCACAAGACGTGCACCACTTAAGGCTGCAGAACCGCCAGATGATCCCCCTGAGATTCTTGTTTCATCATATGGGTTTGAAACAGGACCGGTTAAGGCATTACGGTTTGTGCCACCCATGCCCAGTTCATCCATGGATGTTTTGACCACAATTTCAGCACCGGCGTCTTTTAACTTTTGAACAACGGTTGCATCATAAACAGATTTATAATTGGATAAAATCGCACTGCTTGCGGTAGTCAGTGTGTCTTTCATGTTGATGTTGTCTTTTAAGGCAACAGTCCAGCCACTTAAAGGTAAGTCTCCTTTTTTGACTTCATGATTTACTTCACTCACTATCGCATTATAAGGATTGTCTTTTAATGTCTTTTTCATTTATCAATCACCTGTACGATTTCAATGTAGCCTTCCTCTTGTGTCGGTGCATTTTTAAGGGCCTCTTCACGATCAAGTGTATGTGTGATGACATCTTCTCTTAATGTATGTCTTATGTTTTCATTTGGATAAGAAAGTGCCTTCACACCTTCTGTATCAATTTTTTCAAGTAAACTTAGGTTATAAAAATACCCAAGACTGTTGTCCGCAATAATCTCCATTTCATCATCTGTGCATGTAAACATTAAGTCACGTGATAAAATTTCAATTTCTTCTTTTGTAAATTTACGCATGTTTCCTCCTATTCAAAAACTGTCAGTTCAGCTTTTACACCTTGTTTTTTTGTTAGGGTCATTCTTGTTTTCCCCAGAACATTAATATCCACTTTAATGGGCACATCATAATTACCCAGTGTTTCAATTTCTTGTGCCAAGAAGTGTCCCAAACCATACAGTTCTAAATACGTTCTTGCGGGTGTATTCACTTCAAGACGAATGCTGTCGAGTTTATTTTCAACCACAAAGGCTTTTCCAATGAGGGCTGTAGATTCATCTCCCACAAAACCAATCACTTGTCGTTTCAATTGGTAAAAGGCGGATTCAATTTGTGGTAAAAGTTCAGCTGCTTCAGGTTCACTGAGCATGATCCATGATTCATCATTTTGTTTAAACTGCATGGATTTATCTTTTGAGAAGCCATCTCCAATATACTCGCCTGGTAGATAATTATTGGGTAATTTATCCACATCGGAAGTTTGAGCATATAAACCAATATAGATAGGCACATCACTCATGCCTTCAATACTTCTTAAATATGCTGTGAGTTGCAGTCCCAAAGTTTGGCCCACATTAAACAGTGCATCATCACTCAAGCTATGCATGGCCCCTGTTTTTTCATCGATAAATTGCATACGCTTTAAGACAAGCGCAATGGATAATCCTGCGACTGTATCGGGATTATCAAATTCATGAAAATCAAATTCAAAAATATCTGAGATAAAGATGGGGTTTTGTAAGGTCACACCATCAATATCTAAAGTTTCATATTTTGTCATGAGGCCATCTGGATTATTATCGCTTTTAAAGATGGTGAGATCATAGAAACGATCCACATCAATGACTTGTCCTTCAGACACAAAGTAGTTCTTAATTGAAAAATGTTCTTTTGATTTTTCTAAAATACGACGTCCCAATTCAATCACATCATTATCACGATATGAAATCGCATGAATTTGTCTTAAAGGTGATGGTTTAAAGGGCGAAATAACTTGGTATTCACCTTCTTGAGCTTTGGTTACAATTTCAACTGGCGTCTCTTCCTCTTCCTCAACGCGCCTTGTACAGGCTGTTATTGAAAGTAAAAGCACCAGTAATATAAGCATCTTTTTAAACTTCATATTGTTTCACCTCATTTAAGAACTCGTTTTCAGTCCATGTGGTAATGCCCAGCTCTTGGGCTTTTGTGAGTTTTGATCCTGCACTTTCACCATAAACCACCACATCAGTTTTTGAACTGACACTGCCTACCACATTACCACCCAAGCTTTCAATGATTGCTTTGGCTTCATTACGGGTCATGGTGGAAAGGGTGCCGGTTAAGACGAAACGTTTGCCTTCATAAGCGTTAGAAGTCACAGTATCTTCATAAGTCATGTTTAAGCCTTCTGCTTTTAAGTTTTCAATTAATGCTAAGTTATGTGGTTCATGGAAAAATGTTGAAACAGATTTCGAGATGACATCCCCAATCTCATCAAGTTTGAGTAAATCTTCCTCTTGAACATGAACTAAAGCATCCATGGTTTTAAAATGTGAGGCAAGAATGGTTGCGGTTTTCGATCCAACATGACGAATCCCCAATCCAAATAAGAGTTTATCTAATTCATTATTTTTTGATGTTTCAATCGCATCCAGTAATTTGTCCACAGATTTGGGTCCCATTTTCTCTAAGGTTAAAAGCTTGTCTCTTTTCTCTTTCAGAGTGTAAACATCTAAGATTGATTTTACAAGACCACTTTCAAAGAGTTGATAGACACGTCTTTCGCCCAATGTATCAATGTTCATGGCACCACGAGATGCAAAGTGAATGATGGCTTCCGCAAGTTTCGCATCACACTCTAAATTAATACAGTATGTATCAGCTTCACCTTCAAAGCGCACCAACTCTCCATCACATACAGGACATGTTTTAGGGAAAACATAAGGAAGACTTTCTTTATCCCTTTTTTCTAAATTCACCGAGACAATTTCAGGAATGATCTCGCCTGCTTTTCTAACAATCACATGATCATGAATCCTGATGTCTTTGGTTTTTATATAATCTTCATTGTGAAGTGTGGCATAACTCACAGTAGATCCAGAGATTAGGACTGGCGTTAATTTCGCATTGGGTGTAATTTTACCGGTGCGACCTACAGTTACGAAAATATCTTCTACCACACTTTCCACTTCTTCTGCTTTAAATTTATAAGATGTCGCAAAGCGTGGAATTCTTACGGTATAGCCTAAAGCTTCTTGATAAGAAAGTTCATCAACTTTAATCACGACCCCATCAATTTCATAAGGATAACTTGAGCGGTTAACTTCAATCTCTTCAATGCGACGCCATACTTCGTCCATTGATTCATAAGTTTTCACTTCAGAATTGACTTTAAAGCCCAAATGTTTTAAATATTTTAAGGCATCATTTTGTGATGTTAGACCATAGTTTTCAGGATTTACCACCGTATACCAGAAAGCATCAAGGCCACGACGTGCCACTACTTTAGAGTCCAATTGTCTTATGGTCCCAGATGCTGCATTACGACAATTCGCAAAGAGGGCTTCACCATTTTCAGCACGTCTTTCATTCAGGCGCATTAATGAAGCCACAGGCATAAAGACTTCACCTCTAAGTGTAATGTCAACGGGTTCATTTAAGGTTAAAGGGATGGAATCAATCACACGGATGTTCTGTGTGACATCTTCCCCCACAAGTCCATCACCTCGGGTAACACCGCGCACAAGCTTTCCATCTTCATAAGTTAAAGACATCGCCAAACCGTCAATCTTTAATTCAACAGTATAATGTGCATCAGGAAAATCTCTTTTAATTCTTTGGTCAAAACTTTGCATGTCTTCTAAAGAGAAGGCATTGCCAAGACTTAGCATGGGAAATTCATGGGTCACTTTCTCAAAGCGATCTGAGACAGGACCTCCGACCTTTTGTGTGGGAGAGTTTGGATCAAAAAACTCTGGGTGTTCTGTTTCTAGTTTAATCAGTTCATTAAATTTTTCATCATATTCATAATCAGAAATAACAGGTTTATCTAAAACATGATAATTATAATTATGTTCTTGAATAAACTTTCTGAGTGCTTCTATTTTTTCTTGGATCATGTTAAATCACCTTTCAATCTTAAACCCGCAAATTGTTTGAGGATGGTTCTGGTCCCAAAGGGATAGTTAAATGCGATTTTCACAGAAGCGCCATCCACTGAAAGCACAATGCCTTCCCCAAAATCATCATGGACCACCACATCAGCTGGTTTGTAGCGTGCATTGGCACGGGGTTTAATGCGTGGTTCTTTTATTTTTTTATCTTGAGCAGTTTCTACTGGTTCATCATAGCCCATTTCTTGAATGAAGCGAGATGCCCTATTTGGAACACCCATGACATAGTTAAAGCCTGCATTGGATGTAATAATCAAACGATGCATGGCACGTGTGATTGCCACATATGCAAGGCGTCTTTCTTCTGCTAAACCTTCGCGTCCCTCTTTCATACTGTTCTGATTGGGGAACACGCGATCATTCATCCCCACCAAAAAGACAGTATCAAATTCAAGACCTTTCGCAGCGTGGACCGTCATCAAACGAATATAGTCGCCTTCTAAGACTTCTTGTTTATCGCCATAGAGTGATACCATTTGAACATAATCTTCAAGACTTGCATCTTCATTATATTTTTCAAACTCAATGGCTTCACCCATTAAAGACTTCACGTTTTCAATGCGTTCAATTTCTTCTTTTTTATCAAATTCTTTTCGTAAGCCAGACTCCGCAAAGACCTTGACCATTAAATCTTCAATGGATCTGTTTGTTTCATAGTAGTCTTTAAAGGATTCAATCAGTGCCACATATTCATGTACCCGTTTGCTTCCTTTATTTTCTTCTTTCATGTTCTTCATGACTTCATACATGGTAGTGTTCTCTTTTTTAGATTGTTCAAAGACAGTTTCTAAAGTCTTTTCACCCACACCCCGTCTTGGCGCTGCAATTGAGCGTCTGAGGGCCAAATCATCACCATGAGAAACCATACGTAAATAAGACATGACATCTTTAATTTCTTGACGATCATAAAATCTTAAGCCCCCAAAGATCACATAAGGGATGTGAAGGTTTGTGAGGATCTTTTCAAAACTTCTTGAAAGATAGTTAGAACGATATAAAATCGCCATATCCAAATAAGAGACCCCTTCTTCATGAAGTTTCTTGATTTGTGAAACCACAAAGTGGGCTTCATCAGTTTCATCATCGCGCTGTGCATAAATAACAGGCTCTCCTGCCCCTTTATTTGAATGTAAATCTTTCTCTAAGCGATCTGGATTAAATTGAATCAGACGATTTGCGCCATAGAGAATGTTTTGCGTTGAGCGATAATTTTCATGTAAGGTAATGGTTTCTGCCTTGGGGTATGTTTTATCAAAGTGTAAGATATTATCCACATTGGCACCACGCCATGTATATATGGTTTGGTCAGGATCTCCTACCACATAGAGTTCATTTTCATGACCCACAAGATTATCCACAATACGATATTGAATGTTGTCGACATCTTGAAACTCATCCACCAAGATCACATTAAAACGGTGTTGCCATTTCGTGCGGACTTTTTCATTGGTTGAAAATAAGACATCAACCTTTAAAAGTAAATCATCAAAATCAAGCGCAAAGATATCTTTGAGTCTGTTCACATAGTAATCATAGACTTTCGCTTTTTGTGTTTCATAATAATTAGAACCTGCCATTTTATAAGCTTGTTTGATGGACACTTGAGCCATCTTGTTATTTGAGATATAGTTTAAGACATCACGATATGACAGTTCTTTTCTTTGAAGACCATATTCATTGTAGGCTTCTTTTAAAATTGTTTGTTGGTCAGTTTGGTCTAAAATGGTAAAGTTACGCACCAAACTTAAGGCTTCGTATTCTTCACGAATAATGCGCACACAAAGCGCATGGATGGTCGACACAAAAATACCAACATCAGGGGCCAACATCGATTCAATACGATCTTTCATTTCGTTGGCTGCTTTATTGGTAAAGGTTATGGCGCAGATTTTCTTAGGATTGTATCCTTTTTCTTCCACCAAATGCGCAATACGCGTTGTTAAGACACGGGTCTTACCACTACCGGCACCCGCAATCACACGCACATGCTTTGCGTTGGTTTGGACTGCTTGTTTTTGTTCTTTGTTTAAACCATCAAAAATACTCATGAAATCACCTATAACATTATACCATAGAGTCATGGGTAAACCATGTGATATTGATTGAAAAAACCTGTTATGATACAGTTAGCTAAAGGATGATATAAATATGTTAATTGCAAAAAATTGGTCAGAATATGAAGCCTTAGATATCGGTGAGGGCTATAAAATTGAACGTTTCGGGGATTTTATCTTTAAAAGACCTGAACCCACCGCCACAGGACCCCTTACACTTAAAGATATTGAACTGGACGGGTCTTTTGAAAATGGAAAATGGGTCCACAAAGACTTACCCGATTCATGGGTCATCAACTATAAAAATATGAAACTCAATCTTTCCCCATCTTCATTCAAACATTTGGGTGTTTTTCCCGA
>RRZU010756388.1_pt1 | contig 13332 bp, 11 predicted proteins | sample 2165561 | NCBI WGS metagenome assembly RRZU01 (sample SAMN10456909, study PRJNA506462) | wastewater metagenome | isolation source: wastewater sludge | place: USA: Moscow, Idaho
AAAAATAAATAAAATTTAATTATATAAATGAATATAGCATTTTATATTTTATTTTGCAAGTAGTTATTAATTATTAGCAATTCGTCTTATTGTTAATAATGTTAAATCATCTTCTAATCTATTTAAATTTGTAAAGTTTTTTAAATCTTGCCTTATCTTTTGTAAAATTTCTGGGTCATTAATGTTATTCCATACCACACCTTTAAGTCTATCAATACCATAATATTCTTCAGAATTATTCTCTGCTTCAGTTATACCATCTGTAAATAATAATAATCTATCCATTACATTAAACTCTATCTCTTTCTCTTCAAAATGTACTGCTTCAGGAAACAATTTTTTAGAAAACAATCCTAATACTTGACCTTCTGTTTTTAATTCTATAATTTCATTATTATTATGTGAATAAAAAAGTGCATTTTCTTGTGATGCTTTACAATACCTCATTTTATTAGTTTCTGTATCAATTATTAAGTAAAATAAACTAACAAATTTACCTTTAGGGAAAACTTTTATTATCTCCTCATTTAGAAGTTCCATTAAATGATTTGTATTTGTATTTTGATAAGCATAGTTCATTATATATACTTTTAGCATAGATGATAATAAAGAGGCTGGAATACCATGTCCTGAAATATCTGCAAAAACTACAGCAAATTTGTTGTCATCTAGGGATAAAATATCACAAAAATCACCACCTATATCTTGTGATGGCTCGAAAAGATATTCTATTTCATAATCTTTAAATAAATTCTTTTTTGGTGGCATTATATTTTGTTGAATATCAGAAGCTAGTTTTAACTCATTCTCAAGATTTGAATATAATTTTGATAGTTCAGCTTCTCTTTTTATAACTTTATCAATAAGTCTTTGATTTTCATCTTTCAAATCATTTTCTATAATTATTCTTTTTACTGTATTTAAAAACTCATCTCTTTTAAATGGCTTCTTTATTACTTCCTCTACACCATATTTCATTGTCTCTAAACCTTTTTCTACAGCATTTTCATTAACCATTAATATGATAGCTATATTCTCTGATCTATTTTTTATTTTCTTTATAACTTCTATTTTCTCAAGAATATTTTTATTGAAATCTAAAATTATAACCTTACAATCAACTTTTCCATCTTTTATTGATTCAAATCCATTCTCATTATCAATTTTAACTTTAAAACCCTCTCTAATTAAAATATCTTCTATAAGATTTAATGAGTAGTCATTGTCATCATACAAATATATTTGATACTTTGAATATATTTTTAAATTTTCATATTCTTTTCTAGTTTTTATTATATTAAAATATTTTTTGTATCCTTGAGTCATTAATAATTTCAATGATTCCTCATTTGATATTATAAAGTATAACTCTATAGAAGAGTTATTGCTTATCCTTTGTAATTTTAACATAAAATTTAAAAATTGGGGATTTATATTTAAATCCCCAAAATCTACTATTATTTTTCTAGCTTTATGTTCAATTTGCAAATAAAAATCTTCTAATGTTTTATCAATAGACTCAAAAAAAATCAATTCCTCCATAATTTCCCTCTCTTTTTAACTACTAACTAATCTTCTCTTTTTAAAAAATCAGCTAAAATACCGTTTATAAAGTCTTTTGACTTAGAATCACCATAAATCTTAGACAACTCAATAACTTCATTTATAGCTATTTCGTGACCAACTTTTTCAATTAAAATTTCGTAAAATGCTATTTTAAGAAGAACTTTTTCTACAGTTCCTAATCTTTCGTACGTCCATCCATCAAGTTGATTTTTTATTTTTTCTACCAAGAAGTCTTTATTTTCTATTATTTTTTTTACATAGGATTTTAAAAAATCTATCTTATCTTCTTTTTTTATTTTGTTTTCTAATATTATTTCTTCTAATCTAGTATCAACATCATTTTCAACAAGTTCATACTCGAAAAGAAATTTGAATATTTCCTCTCTAATTTCTCTTCTTGTCATATTATAAACCCCTTCGTATGTATTCCTTTTAGTATGTACTGTATGTAATTATTTTACCTCTACTGCTTCTATCGTTGATTCTTTAGGATTAGTAGTTGTAATATTCTTCTCAATAACATCGTTAGTTAATATTTTTTTCAATCTTATTTTAGTACTTTTAACTTGTATACCAGTTGATGCAAGTATGTATTCTGATAATTTATCTTGAATTTCAAGTATCTTCTCACTTAAATTTTCTGTTGCATGAACATCAACAACTGCTTCAATAACAACTGATTTAGATTTTTGAAAAGATCTAACTTTTGCATTTTTTATTAATTCTTGATTCATTAAAAATTCTTTAGCTATTTCATTTATTGTCTTTACAGTTACTTCTATTTCATTATTTTTTGACTTTATTCTTTTATTTTGTGAATACTTAGTAATTCTATGTATAAACGATAGTAAAAATAAAACCAAGTAAAGAGTTGCTATTAATAAAATTATTATTTGTGCCTTAAGATTGCTAAAGTCAAGACAATTATCAATTCTACTCAAATATTCAGTTTTTAATACTATATCAGATAAACTCAAAACAAATGCCCCAATTACACCTAACACTATTGACACTTTAGTTAATAAACTTAATATAGATGTCATTTTTCAGCTCCTTTTTATACACTTAAAATAGTCTTATTATTTAACTTCTTTTGCTTCAGATATTTTCAGTAGTTCTGACTCTTTTTTTGCATCATCTTTAACTACTTTTTGTATATAAACATTTACTTCTTGAACCTTTAATCCTGTCATATCTGTTATTGCTTTAACAACATTTTTCTGTATTTCACCTGCTAATGCTGGTAATTGATAACCTAATTTTGCAACAATATATAAATCTATTGTGCATTCAGTTTCACCAACTTCAACTTCTATTCCTTTTGATGAACCAGAAGATGTAACATTTTGGAAAAATTTACTTATATCATTTTTACTTTGTCCACCTGCTAAACTATAAACACCTTCAATATCATTTAATACTGATGTTGCAATTGTTGCAACTACATCTGATGATATACTTATATTTCCTAATTCGTTCATATTGTTACCTCCATTTTTTATTTAAATTATTTTACACTACTATTGTACACCTTAAATGCTACTTTTTCAATACATCATTAAAATGAGTTTCTATAAAATTTGTATATATTGTTCCTTTTTTAAAATCTTCATTATCTAAAACTTTCAAATGAAATGGAATTGTTGTATCTACTCCTTCTATTATAAAATCTTGCAAAGCCCTTTTCATCCTAGCAATTGCTTCTTCCCTAGTATTCCCTTTAACAATAAGTTTTGCTATCATTGAATCATAATACGGTGGTATCTCATATCCTTGATATGCGTGTGAATCTATTCTTACTCCTATTCCTCCTGATGCAATATATTTTTCTAGTGTTCCCACTGATGGCAAAAAACCATTTTCAGAATCTTCAGCATTTATTCTACACTCAATTGCATGTCCTTGTATATTTATATCCTTTTGAGTAAAACTTAATTCTTCTCCTGCTGCAACTCTTATTTGCTCCCTTATTAAGTCAACACCAGTTATTTCTTCTGATATAGTATGTTCAACTTGTATTCTTGTATTCATTTCCATAAAATAAAAATTACTTTTTTTATCTACTAAAAATTCTAATGTTCCTACACTATCATAACCTATACCTTTTGCAAGTTTTGCAGCAAATTTCCCCATTTTTTCTCTAGTTTTAGAGTCTATACCAGCTGATGGTGCTTCTTCAACTAATTTTTTTTTTTTTTTTTGAATTGAACAATCTCTCTCTCCTAAATGAACAACATTACCAAATTTATCACCAATAACTTGTATTTCTACATGACGAGGCTCTTCAACATACTTTTCAATATAGACATCAGGATTACCAAATGCTGCCTTAGCCTCATTTTGTGCTGCTGTATAATTTTCTATTAATTCTTTCTCATTGTGAGCTATTCTCATTCCTTTTCCACCACCACCAGCAGTAGCTTTTATCATCACTGGATATGTTATGTCTTTTGCAACTTTTTTTGCATTTTCTACATTTGGAACAATTCCATCTGATCCTTTTGTAATTGGAACATTATTTTTTATTGCTGTCTCTCTTGCAGTTGCTTTATCACCCATCATATTAATAATTTCAGGTCTTGGTCCTATAAATTCTATTTTATTTTGTGCACATATTTTTGCAAATGAAGCATTTTCAGCTAGAAATCCATATCCTGGATGAATTGCCTCAGAACCTGTTATTTGTGCTGCTGAAATTATATTTGCTATTTTTAAATATGAATCTGTACTACTTGCTGGTCCTATACAAATTGACTCATCTGCTAATTTAACATGCAATGACTCTTTATCTGCTTCTGAGTAAACTGCTACAGTCGATATACCTAATTCTCTAGCAGCTCTTATTATTCTTACAGCTATTTCTCCTCTATTTGCTATTAGTATCTTTTTAAACATTAATCCTCCTAAATTAAAATTTACCATTTTATTCTATTATTCTGATTTTTCAGCTTCAATTACAAATAATGGTTTAGCATAGTCTACATTTGCTTGATCCGATACTAAAATATCAACTAACTTTCCTGAAAAAGGAGATTTTATATCTGTAATTACACCCATAGTTGATATTTGTGCTAACTTTGTACCTTTTTTTATAAATGTTCCTTTTTCTAAATGAAATAATTTAATTTTACCTACATTTGAAGATTTAATTATCTCAGTTTTTACAACTTCTTCTAGAGTTAAAACTTCTGTAGATACTTTAGGTGTTGAGTCTACATTAACTATTTTATTTTCTGATGAGTTTATTAAATGTAATTTTTCACCATTAATATCAATTTTTAAATCTTCTAAATTTTCTTCTTTTATAACTTTTATTAATTCTTTTATATCTCTAAGCTCCATCTTGCCTCCCTTGCATACTATAAAATATCTATAATAATTTTACCATACATGTGTCATTTTTGCAAACTACTAAGCTATCTTATCTTAATTTTTTTTAATCCTATTAGATTAACAAGTTTTCTTATAAATAATTTTGATAAACTAACATTATATTTATCACTTAATTTTATAACTTCCTTTTTATTATCATTAATAACTGCCATATAGACTTTATTTTCGCCTTTATTTTCTTTAATTAGTCGTTTAAGATCACTAGTAAAGTCTTTTGTATCTTCATCTATTAAAATATATAAATTTAAACTGTTATTTTCCTCTAAATCAAGTATATTAGTGATTTTACTTACAACTAATATTTTCTTATTTTTCTCATTATTAATATATCCATCAATAATAACAACATTATCTTCATATATTTGAAATCCATATTTTATAAAATCTTTAGGAAAACAAACACACTCTATTGAATTTGTTAAATCCTCTAATTTAAATTTAGACATAGGTTCCATACTTGATTTTGTAGTTATTTTATTTACATCACTTATAATACCAATTATTCTTGTTCTACTTACTTGATTATTCTTCCCTATATTTTCCAAATTATTTATTGGCGTATAATCTATAATATCAATTATATTCTTATAAATATTTAAAGGATGGTCCGTTATATATACGCCTAAATACTCTTTTTCTTTATTTAGTAAAATTGTTTTTTTAAATTCTTCCATTTTCTCTAAATGAAATTCTTCGAATTTTTGTATTTTACCATCGAATAATATAAGCTGTAAATCCTCTTCTGAATTAAATTTCTTATCACTCCATTCCATTATTCTATCTATAGAATGATGTTTTTCTCGTCTATTACCATAAAAACAATCAAGTGAACCAGAAAAAATTAGTGCTTCCAGTTGTTTTTTATTTAATCCTTCTTGTTTAACTCTATAAACAAAATCATCATATGATTTGTAATTACCATCTGTTTCATCTTGCCTTGTATTTATAATACTACTAACAGTATTTATTCCTATTCCTTTTATTGCAAGTAATCCAAATATTATTTTATTATCCCTTACAGTGAATTCATATTCAGATTCATTAACATCTGGCAAAGTTACTGGTATACCTTTTTCTTTTGCTTCATTAATGAACAATGATAATCTTTCAATGTTATACATTTCCGTTGACATTACTGCTGCGAAAAATTCTTTTGTATAATTTACTTTAAAATATGCAGTCCAATAAACTATAAGTGCATACGCTGCTGAATGGGACTTATTAAATCCATATCCACCAAATTTATCTATTAATTGATAAACTTCTTGTGCTATTTTACCATCTATTCCATTCTCAATTGATTTTATAACAAACTTATTTCTATTTTCTTCCATTATTTCAGGTATCTTCTTCCCAATTGCCCTTCTTAATTCATCTGCTTCACCTAAACTATAATTAGCCATTAAATTTACTATTTTCATAACCTGCTCTTGGTATAAAATCATTCCATATGTTTCCTCTAAAATTTGCTTTAATGAATCATGCATATATCTTATTTTTACTTTATTATTTTTACTTTGTATAAAATCTTCAACCATTCCACTTCTCAATGGTCCTGGTCTATATAATGCTAATACAGCAATTATATCTTCAAAAGATTCTATTTTTACTCTCCTCATTAAATTTCTAATTCCGGGAGATTCGCATTGAAATATTCCTAATGTATCTCCTAACGTAAGTAGTTTATATGTTTTTTCATCTTCTAATGTTATATTTGATAATATTACCTCTTTATTCTTTGTTTTTCTTATATTTTCAATAGTTTTTCTAAGAATTGTCAAATTCTTAAGTCCTAGAAAATCCATTTTTAAAATACCTAAATCTTCAAGTTCCTTCATCTGATATTGTGTAGATAATACTTTTGTTTTACCATCAGAATATGTTGGTATTTCATCATCTAATGTATTTTTTGATATTACAATACCAGCAGCATGGACAGATGCATGTCGTACTCTACCTTCTAATTTAAGAGAATAATCAATTAATTGCTTAACCTCATGATCTGTTTTATATAACTCTTGTAATCTATCAACAGAAGATAATGCAGTTTCTAATTCCATCATAAATGGTATTAACTTTGCCACTTTATCTACTTTTTTTATATTAATGTTAAGAACTCGTCCAACATCTCTTATTGCTGCCCTTGCTTTTAAAGTTCCAAATGTGATTATATGGGCAACCCTCTCAAAACCATACTTTCTCAAAACATACTCTATTACCATTTCTCTTTGCTCTTGATCAAAATCAATATCTATATCTGGCATTGATATTCTCTCAGGATTTAGAAACCTTTCAAATATTAAATTATATTTTAGTGGATCAATTTCAGTTATGTTCAATGCATATGAAACTAAACTACCTGCTGCCGAACCTCTACCAGGTCCAACATAAACTCCATTTTCTTTAGCATATTTAATAAAATCCCAAACAATTATAAAATAACCATTATATCCCATTTTATTTATTATTTGTAACTCATATTCAGCCCTATCAATAACATTTTTTGGTAAATCTTTAGAGTATTTTTTTCTTAATCCATCATATACTAAATCGCGAATATAGTTTTCTTCAGTTATTCCTTCTGGTAAATCATACTCTGGAAATTTAAATTCATCAAAATTAAATTTTATATTACAATTTTTTGAAATAATTTGAGTATTTTCTATTCCTTTTTCAATAAAAATATTATCGAAATCTGAAAAGCTTTCTACAATTTGTATCTGTGATTTCAAGTAAAGATCATCGTACTGTATTTCAACTTCATTTGAATCAATTTTATTTCCATCTTTTATTGATGACATAATTTTCTGTAATATTGCATCTCCATTATTTGGATAATAAACATCATTAACTAATACATACTCCAAATTTGTTTCTTTAACTATTTCAAAAAATGATTTTTTCACATTGTATAGTCCTATACTTGATGGAATTTCTACATAAAATCTTTCTCCAAAATCTTTTGATAATTTTAATAACATTTTTTTCACTTCAGGATACTTGTAATTTTTTAGTCCTTCTATAGCTTCACTATGTATCCCACCAGATAATATGTATATATCTTCAGAATATTTCAATAATTCTTCATATTTAATTTTATTTCTTCTTCTACTAAATCTACTATAAGAAATCGATGATAACTTACTAAGATTTTTATACCCTTTCTCATTTTTAGCAAGTAATGTCAAAGAGTATTCACCTTCTGTTACTATACCATCTAAGAAAACTTCTAGTCCAATTATTGGTTTTATACCACTTTTCAAACATTTCTTATAAAATTCTATAACTCCAAACATAGAAGTATCTGTTATGGCTAATGAACTCATATTAAGATTTTTGGCTCTTGCAATATACTCGTCTATTTTACCAACACCTTCTAAAAGAGAATATTCTGTATGAAGTTGTAGATTAGTAAACTTTGTTTCCACTATATTCTCCTCTCGAATTTGTATTTTTGTAGTATTATTAAATTATTATTGCTATTCAAATAATTTTTCTAACATATAAACTATTCCATCTTCATCATTAGATAAAGTTATTCTATTTTTAGAAAATTTTTTCTTCAATTCTTCTGGTGCATTTCCCATCAATATACCATATTTTACTGTTTCTAACATTTCATAATCATTCCACTGATCACCAAATGCCACAGCATTTTCTTTGGAAATCCCATGTTTTTCTAATACATATTGAACTGCTTTTCCTTTGTTCACATTTTTATTTAAAACTTCTAAGTAATTTGGTTTAGAAAAAACATAATTTACTTCTGAAATTATGTTTTCTAATTCTTCTTTAAGAGCTAATAAAATTCTATTTTCAGCTATAAATAGTCCCTTTGTTGATGTTTTTCCAATGAAATTATCAAAATTATCCAAAACAAAGTCTATCCCAACTCCTTTTGCATATGCTATAGCTTCTTTACTATTATTTTCAACATATAAATCATCATTATTGTATAAGTTCAAATGTATTTTTTTACTTCTTGATACATCTATCAATTTTTCTACCACTTCCTTAGATAATGGCTGCTCATAGATTTCATTATTTATATAATTTGCAGGTACTATTCTTGCTCCATTATAAGTTATTGTCTCATTTCTTAATCCTAATTCTTCAACATACGGTTTTGATGATTTATAACTTCTTCCAGTAGATACAAAAAATTTAATCCCCTTTTTTTCAAATTCATTTATTTTTTCTTTTAAATTATCTGAAATTGTCAAATCTTCTCTCAATGTTGTGCCATCCAAATCCATAAAAACTGCTTTTATATTATTCATATTATTCCTTCCTAAATTTCATCATCTATATTCTCTTTTTCTTCTATTACAGCATTTACTATTTTTTCATCACTTCCTAAATAGTCTAATGTAATATCGATAATATCAATAAATTTGAAATTTTTAGTATACTTATTTCCATGCTTTATTACATTTGCATAAAAATCTACAAATCCTAAATCTCTATTATTTCCTTTAGATTTCTCTAGAACTGACAATGTTTTATATTTACGAACAATCTCATTAACTTGAGATAGTTTCTTCAAATCATTATTCAATTTATCAAAAAATTCTTTCTCTCCTATATTATCTAATAATTCTAAAAATATAACATATGTATCATATTTTTTTATTTCCCCATATTCCATAATTATTTTTTCAAATCTTTTATAATCTTTTAAATTTTTTAAAAATTCGATTTGCTTTTCCTCTATTAATATCCCAATAACATCTGATTTGATATTTTTGTTAAGAAACCATTTTGACATATTTGTACTATCAATTTCTTTTATTTTAGTATACTTTGCACTCTTATTATCAAGTATCAATTTTCTTTCATTTATTAACAAATAAAAATATTCTTGCTCTACTTTATAATAAAAGTTCACTACCTCTTTGACAGATATATTTTCATTAATAATCTCATCTATTATATTTATATATATTTCAAGTATATAATTTAGCACTGATCCCTTCCAATTAATTTGCTCTGAGACTTCATTGTCTATATAATAATAATGAAGTTTACTATACTCGTGAATTGAATAAAATACTTGTTTGTCATCATGTATAAAAAATTCTAAATATTTAACATATTTCTCGGGAAGTTTTTTTATTTTTATTATAAAATAATTTAAAACATGAATATAGTCAGTTTCATACCATTGTTTTGCTGCATCTTTAAACGTATTTATTTGATTATTAAGTCTATATTTTTCAACTTGCTCTATTGTAAAATCGCTAAAATCAAAATCTATACCTGTCACTTCTAATAGAATATCATTTTTAACAACTTTTTCTACTGGCAATATCATTTCCTTATCTATTTTTTTCAATCTACTCTGCAAATCTAAAATTTCAGCATTTAATATATACATATAGGATAAATCTAATTTTTCATTTGTCTTTATCATATTAACAAAATCTATCACTGCAAATAAATAACCTACATCTTTCTTTCTATCCTTACTTAAGTAATACTTATGATCTAGAAAAAATAGAAATATATCATTTATATTATAAAAATCAAAACTTTTTTTAACTTCATTTTGTTCCAGTATATCTGTAATTGGTTTAAAAATATTTTTATTCCATCTAAAAGCAGCCTCTTTAAATGAAACATTCATATTTTTTTTTGTTTTTAAATATTGATCAAATTTTTGAATTTCTTGTATTAATCTTTGGTACTTCCCTGGTTCAGAAAATAGGATATCACCTAAATCTGTTTCTTTTTCAAATAAATTTTTTTCTCTATATATAATATCATCAGTTTTGTCTCCAGTTGAAATGAACTCTAATACTTCAGCCTCTAATGATTTGAAATCTAAAAATTTAGCAACAGATATTCTATGATTACCATCATATACATAATATTCATCTTTAATTTTATACAAAATAACAGGTGGAAGAGGAGTATTATTCATATTTGCAATATAAATTTGCTCCCATCTCTCTCTCACAATATCATTTTTTGGTTTAAAATTTTTATCAAAATCTGTATATTTCTGAACACTTCCAACTATTTTATCAATAGGCACTTCTTTCAGTCCTAAATTGACACTATTGTATGCATTCTGCTTTTTTTGTTCTTCATTAAATGATTTAAGATCTTCACTTTTTTTCAATCCAAATAATGATTTTGTTGATTTTGAAAATTTTCTATATGCTTCTCTCGCTTCTTGTGCAACTATTTTATTAATATCCATCATAACCTCTCCATCTATAATAAATAGTTTTTATTTTATTATTGTATATACCCTGTACCCAAATGTATTGCTAACTAATGTTTTATCTACTAGTGTTTCTTGATAATCCATATAGTTTGTTAAATGTATGTGGCCATGGATCCACAATTTTGGTTTTAATAATTTTATTAATTTATTAAAAACTGAAAATCCTTCGTGAACTCTATCATCAACATCATGAATTCCCTTAGGGGGTGCATGAGATATAACTATATCGACACCATTTAATAAGAATAACCAATTTTTTAATATCTTAAAAAACATATCCTTCTCAGTGTATTGATGTTCTTGAAAAGAATATACTTTTGATCCATCTAATCCTAATATTCTTAAATTTTTATATTTAATAAATTTACCATCTATATTTTTTGCAAATGGTATAGGATAATCTTTATGGTAAACGTGATTACCATTAATATAAATCATATCTTTATTTAAAACAGAAACTAAATAATCTAAATAATAGTTTGAAACATCACCAGCAGACATTATAAAATCAACATCTTTAAATCTACTCTTTAGAACCTCTATATTCATATCTTTTAAAATATCTATATCCGAAACACATAAAAATTTATATGTTTTTCCATAAGATTTTTTGTTCATTGTACTCCTCTTTATTAAATACCTTTATTTATCTAATATTTTTTTGAAATGTGGTGAATCCCCCCACTCCCCAAATCCTACTATATCGCCTACACTTCTAACTCTTCCAGTCAAGCAACTTTTACATTCATCTGCATTATCATCAATACATGGTTTATTATCATATAATTGATATTTTTCTCTATGCTTTGGTATAGTAATTATTGGCATCAATATATTTGCTCCTGCTTTTAATCCAAGTTCTCTTCCCAATGGATTAAGTGCTTGAAGTGCTGTTGTTGCAGCAATATTCACATCTTTTAAAAAAATTCTTGTTATTGCTATCATTTTTAGTCCATAAATAAATCTATTATATTTATCTACATCAGAATCTTTTTCTTCTTGTATAACTTTAGAGCCTAGAGGAGTATCCTTATGGACAACATAAGGACCCATTCCTATCATATCTATATCCATCTCTTTGAAAAATAAAATATCATTAACCATATCTTCTTCTGTTTGATTAGGTAACCCAATCATTACTCCTGTACCTACTTGATATCCAATATTTCTCAACAAATGTAAACAGTTAACTCTTTTTTCATAAGAATGCCTATCATTATTAGGATGTATTTGTGAATATAATTCTTCGTTTGTTGTTTCTATTCTTAGCAAATATCTATGTCCACCAGCATTAAACCATCTCTTATAAGTTTCTTCTGTTTGTTCTCCTAAACACAACGTTAATCCTAATTCACCATTACTTATTTTCTTGATTTTAACAATAGCTTCTTCAACAAAATCAACAAATTCTGGATCTTGTCTTTCTCCAGACTGTAATGTTACTGATCCATAATTATTATCATATGCCCATTTTGCCATCTCAACAATTTCATCTATTGTCATATCAAATCTATCTATTTCTGTATTACTTAATCTTATTCCACAGTAGTAACAATCTTTTATACATTTATTAGAAAATTCTATTAATCCTCTATAATATGATTTTTTACCAATATACTTTTCTTTTACTTGATATGCTTTTTTATACAATTTTTCTAACTCTTCTGACTTACTTAGACTCATTAAATATAATAAATCACTCTTTGTGAAATTCTCTTGATCTAAAATAGTATCTAAAGACTTATCTATGTTAATATTTTTATTCATTAAAGCTCCTTTATTCTCCTCGTTCTCTTTTAACTATTTCTTTTAGTTTTTGGATAAATATATCTATTTCATCTTTATTATTATATCTACCTAAACTAACTCTTATTGATGATTTGAGATCTCTCTCAGATAGTCCCATAGCCTTTAAAACATGGGAAGTTTCCATTGCACCAGACATACATGCCGATCCACCGCTCACACATATCCCTTCCATGTCTAAAGCTGCCATTAATGTCTGAACGTCGCAATCATCTAGCGTTATGTTAACAACACTACTAATTCTTTTAGCATTCCCACAATTTATCTTTATATTACATATTTCATTTTTTAAAGATTTCTCTAAATAATTCTGCATTTCTTTTTCTCTTTCTTGT
>RRZU011517015.1_pt1 | contig 13330 bp, 20 predicted proteins | sample 2165561 | NCBI WGS metagenome assembly RRZU01 (sample SAMN10456909, study PRJNA506462) | wastewater metagenome | isolation source: wastewater sludge | place: USA: Moscow, Idaho
ATTATTATGCTTTAGTTATTTACAATGATTTTATATTTGATTACAGAAGTTGCACTGCATTAACCGACGATTCTATTAATACGATACGAGAAAGACTAAATTTGCATAATTAATAAAGTAAGATGAAAATTTGAATTTGGAGGGCAATCGATGAAATGAAAAATGTGTTCAAGAAAATAGGAATTTCTATTTTAGGATTATTGCAAGGAACAGTGGGTAGTTATATGACTATATTAGGCTGGGCTTGTGCTTTTCCTGGGACTGAATCAGGTAGTAAAGATTATGAAGAGGATATGCTTTTCGTTCCATTCGGATATGCAATCATGTTAATATGGATTGCTGTGATGATAATTGCGTTTATAAAGCTTCGTAAGGATAAAGGAAAATTACTGTTATTCTTAGTGCCATGGCTCATTGGTGTGTGTATTTTTATATTTTCAACTGTTTATCTATTAAAAAGATCTGGTTATTAGAGGTACACCAAAACTTCCAGCTTGTCAGATCAAACACGATTTAAGTAAAATAGATGGCAACCCCTATACTAAGGGCATTTTAGGATAGTGGAATAGATGTTTATAAAGTAAGATGAAAATTTGAATTTTAGTGAGGAAAAAATATAATAATAAGCATAAAAGGAAATAAGGAGGTAGACCAATGGGAGCAACAGACGATATCATGAAAATGGCAAAAGAAAATAATATATCGGCACAACTTATTATGCAGAAGTTTATGTATGAAAGACTCTTAGAAAGAAGTGTCGTTTCTCAAATAAAAACAACAAAATAAAATAAGATAAAAAAGATTAACTTCAAGCAATGGAGGAATAAAAAATGGAATGTATGAAATGTAAAACAGAGATGTTTAATGCAAAATTTAATTCAGATGTATATGGGGTAGGTGCATATTTAACGAATAAGAAAAAGGGTATTTTGGAATCAGAAAAAAGAAGTTCTGTTACGTGTTATGTTTGCCCTAAATGCGGATATATTGAATTGTATGCTGACGAACCAACAAAGTTGATGTTATACTAAAGTGAATTTAAAGTATTAACAAAACCCTTAAAAGTTTACTAGATTTTTAAAAAATCTAGGCTTCAAAAGCAATTAAACCTGCATATAAAGGTTTGAAATTATTTCAACAATCCTATTTCATTTTAGTATTAAAATAAAAATTTGAATTTGGAGTGATTATAAATTGAATAAATTAGGAAAAATAAAGAAAAAGATAAAAAAACTCATGATTAAAAACAAACCTAATGGCACAATATCACTTATTGGTGATGGTAAGCCAGGACTGAAAGTATGTGATATTGTAAATGGAAAACCCAAAGTTGCTACAAACATCAAAGGTGATATTATAGAATATATTCTTACATATTCAATTTTCCACAAAGAAATAAAGCATTATGATAAAAATACTTTTAAAGAAATTAAGTAATGATAAATTATTATAACTAATCTGAAAAATGGAGTTTATTATGAGAATATTTAAAAGTAAAAAAATAGCAATAATAATTACCGTACTTGCAATGTTATTCTTCTCGGTAGAGGTTTCGACTGAGTCTATAATAAAAATATCACCTAAAATTAAAATAATAATAAATATTTTATTAATTATTACTGTGGCAATTGTAAATATATTGTCTCGTAATAAAAGTATAGACCAAGTGAGTCCGTCATTAATAAAAAATATTAGAGTCATCAGTATTGTTGTTGGCGTTATATGTTTTTTAGGAGTATTTATTTTGAAAATATCAGGGGTTATCTAGCGATTCAACAAAATTAAATTCATAAAACGTCAGCGTAAGAATAAAGATAAGCAAATTGTAAACAATAGCAAGCAGAAGAACCGAAAAAGAAGATATAATAAAATAACCTCAATATTGATTCATTGTTCAATCTGTGGTATAATAAACAAATAATTTACTGATGAAAAGATGCTAAAAGATTAACCATTTACAAGCAATTTAAATCAGAATATAAAGGAGAAAACAGTATGAGAAAACAACACATTATTGCAGCCGGTGTTCTTTTGCTAATGCTTATGACATCGTGTAGTAATTCAGGCTCTGTAAAAAATTCTGCAACAAACAGTTCATCATCTAATATCAGTGTTACAGAAACATCCGGTGATTCCTCAGTAATTGAACAGGCTGAAGAATCCGAAATTAAGTGCATGCCCTTGATTTCAATAAAAACCGTATCACAGGAAAAAGATGTGATGGATTTTGTAACGAAACCTATTAACCGCTTTGTATCTAAATCAATTGCATCATGGACTCCTGGATATGTTATACCACCAGAGCCTTATAGTGAAGTATGTACAGCAGAGCTTAAAGACAGCAATGGACAGATTTTGCTTTCAGAAACAGAAGCTGAGGTAATGGTTCGTGGCAACTGGACAACAAACTATGAAAAAAAGCCGCTTAAAATAAAATTTAAGGAAAAGCAGAATCTTGCTGGCATGAATGAAGGCGGGAAAATGAGGAACTGGGTCCTTCTTGCAGAGTACAAGGATGCTTCTATGTTAAGAAACAAATCTGCTCTGTATATTTCTAGAGAAATCCTAAAACCTGATGGATATTATGCTTCAGATGCTCAGTTTGTTGAAGTTGAAATAAACGGAGAATACTGGGGAGTATACCTCCTTGCAGAACTGCAGCAGGTAAATCCATTAAGAGTTAATATAAATGAACCTGAAAAAGATTATCAAGGAACGGATATTGGGTATTTAATGGAGTTTGACGGATACTTCAGAAACGAGGATAAACTTAATCAGTTTCAAATAGACTATGCAGATAATGCTGAACTGATTCCTTTTGACGGAAAAGGCGGAAGCGGAAAAAAGATAAAATGTCAGCCAGAAAGGTCTTATGATAGGAAACAAGAAGTTGGAATAAAAATTAACAGTGATATTAATTCGCAGGAACAACATGATTTTATAGCGGATTATGTTAACAATGTATACAGAATAATGTATTCAGCAGCGTATGAAAAAAAGGCTTTCGTATTTGACTCAGACTATAAGACGATATCCGAATCAAAAGATATTACCCCTGAAGAAGCAGTTAAAACGGTTGTTGATGTTCAGTCACTTGCTAATATGTATATAGTTAGTGAGCTTACATGTGATGCCGATATATACTGGTCAAGCTTTTTTATGGATGTGGACTTCAGTAGTAGTGGAAACAAAAAATTAAGATTTGAAGCACCTTGGGATTTTGACTCATCCATGGGAAATAAAGACCGATGTGCTGATGGAACTGGCTTCTATGCAGCAAACATTGTTCCTGATGTAAACGCAAATGCATATGAAACTATAAATCCATGGCTAGCCGTTCTGATGAATGAAGAATGGTTTCAGAATATCGTCAGAGAAAAATGGACGAAAATATATGACCAAGGGATATTTGAAAGTGCTATTGATATGATAGAGAATGATAAAAATGAGTACAAACCGGCATTTGAACGCAATTATAAAAGATGGAATAATCTTATTGATAAGTCCGCATTTGAACAAGAGCTTTCAGCTGGTGCTGCAGCTTGTCGCACACATGAAGAAGCAGCGGATTATCTTTCTAGCTGGCTTGGAAAAAGGGTTGAATTTTTGAATGATTACTGGCACAGCTAAAGCACAGAGGAAAAATCAGCAATAGAAAGATAAAGTTGACTACTAAGTCTTTTTTGTAAAAAATTTATTCGGTCATTCTTGCTAAACGATATTTAATTGATGTCATATAATGAACTTAATAACATATTGAAATTTGGTAACTTACTCTATCTTGTTCTGTTCTCATTTTTCAGAAGAGCTTGCTCTATTTGCGGTGATAGTATATAAAAATGTGTTATGTATATGGGAATGCCTATTTTATAATCAAAATATTTCGGAGGATTAGAGAAATAAGAAAGTGAGTTATTATAAAATTATCTGTAATATGTGCAATTATCCTTTTGATTATAAACCTTAATATGAATAATGACATAGTTCATATTGCAAGTGCTGTAATCATGGCAATTATTTTAGCAGTTGTTTTTTAAAAGTGGGGTAAAGAACGAAAAAAGCAATAATAAAAATAATCTTTTGTTCTTAGGAACAAAACGTATAGCTAAAAATATGATTTTCTAGTACATAACTAATCTTAGAAAATCATATTTTATTTCATTTTCCTAACAGGAGTGCAATGTAAATGTCAAGATAAAATGTATATTGAAATGCTATTTAACTATGCAGATTAAATCATGAAGTTTATAGAAAAAAATGGCGTTTTAAAATTTAATTAATGTAAGATAAATATGTAGGAGGTTTAAGGATGGTAATAGATAATGAAGGTGCATAAAAGTTAATGAAATTTTTATTTCAAATAAAAAAAGTCATTATTTTTTTTAACTAAGAAATTTATTATAGAATTATTTCTTGTACAATTTGGATTTACAATTGGATATAATAATACATACAATTATGAATTGAAAGAAATATATGAAAAAGCAAAATCAGGAAACGTTTGGGCGGATTTCAATTACTATATTTGTGAAAAATATAATATACGTTCTAAAGATGGGGCGGAATTAATTGATTATTGTCAATCAGAAGAAAAAGCTTTTGATTTATATTTTGAAGAACTTGAAATTTTCTTAAAAGAAAATAATATTGAAATACCTGAGATAAAATAAATTTTGAGTTATTTGTAAAGCTTAAAAAGTTAGGTGTATTTTTATTTCATATAGGATACAGATAAATACAAAGCAAATATAGTTTTAAAAACATCTACAAAGCTAGCGTTTATGTGGATGTAAAAGACTTTTTACATATGATTTTTATAAAAATAAAGCATATGTAAAAAGCTTTTGATAGACTTAATTATCAAAATTGATTATATTGATAACAGAAAGGAGGTAAAGAAATGGAATTTGGAAAACATATAAAAAAATATCGTTCAGAGAATTCATTATCACAGGAACAATTAGCTGAAAGAGTATTTGTCTCAAGACAGACTATTTCAAATTGGGAAAATGATAAGAGTTATCCGGATGTTAATAGTCTTGTTCTTTTGAGTGAAGTTTTTAACACCTCTATCGATAATTTAATCAAAGGAGATGTTAAGATTATGAAAAAACAGATTAAGGAAGATGACAAAAAAGAGTTTGAAAAGCTAGGTAATATTTTTGCGGTATTAATGATTATTACAGTAGTATCACCTATACCATTGACACGATTTCTAGGATATGTCGGAATTGCAATATGGATTATTCTTATGTTTGTTACTATGTATGTTGCTATTGTAGTTGAAAAGAAGAAAAAGCAGTTTGATATCCAAACCTATCGTGAGATTATTTCATTCACTGAAGGAACAGGTCTGGATGAGATATCAAAAGCAAGAGAAGAAGGTAAAAGGAAATATCAAAAGATATTACTCGGTGTTGGTAGTGGCATAATTGCACTGGCAATTGCTGCGTTTTGGGGATTTGTACTTAATATTATTTGAAATAGGACGTGATAGCATGGATATTAGAAAAATGGATATAAATGATTATGATGATGTTTATAAACTTTGGCTTTCATGTGTTGGCATGGGATTAAATAACTTAGATGATTCAAAAAATGGAATTGAAAAATTTCTTGAGAGAAATCCTGAAACTTGTTTTGTAGCAGAGAATAATGAAGAAATTATTGGCGTAATAATGGTAGGAAATGATGGCCGAAGAGGTTATATATATCATACATCAGTTCATCCGCAATATAGAAATCAGGGAATTGCAACTAATCTTGTAAATACAGCTATGAGTGCATTATCTGAACTGGGCATAAACAAAGTGGCATTAGTTGTTTTTGAAAAAAATGAGATTGGAAATAAGTTTTGGGAAAATCAAGGCTTTACAGTTAGAAATGATTTAGTATATAGAAATAAAGCTTTAGAAGATGTTATTAGAATAGATACATAAAATAAATATACTCAATTATGTCTTGTGATTATATATTATCGAAAAAAGAAGCAAAAGAAAAGCCGTAATCGGAAAAATCTGAATACGGCTTTTATATATTTGATTTAAATTATTAAATAAATTTACTCTTAATCGCTTATTTGATGTTCCGTTTAACAATTTTTAATATTGCATTTAAAATTATTTTAATAAAAATAATTGCAGCAACAATAATAAATACTTCTAATATGAATACTATGAAAAAATTATTAAAATGATTCTCAATTCCAATTTTATCGTTTAGCATTAAACCAAGAAAAATTCCGATGCAATCATTAATATATTTTTTCCAGTCAATTTTATGAGACTTTTCTATTTCACTTTCAATACTATTTTTTATAAGTTTTTTGTTGTAATATTTTTGTTCTTTTTCTGCCTGAGATTTATCCATAATATCCTCCTTTTGAAATATAGTTTTAAATTAAAAATTCTGATTTTTAATTTAATCTATTATACCATATTTTATTATGGGCTTCAATACAAAAAAAGCATAAATTTATAAGAAATTTTCAACAAAAACTTTACACATTCAGAAGTATATGATATAATGTATAAAAAAATAAATTATAAATAATCGGAGGAACACTATGGGCTTTTTGGATATTTTGTTTAATACTAATTCTAATAGAAATAATACAAATAGGAAGAATACTACTACTAATATAAATACTAATACTAATAAACCGGATAATATTAACCCTAAAAATGACAATCAACCAAGGATTAATGAAATAATACTTTCAGAGTCGTCACGTATAGTATCAGACTATGAGTATGGTGATAATGACAGGGAATATACTATTTCATTTAAGATTAATGATGCTTTTAAAGAAGCAAATTCTCATGCAGGTGAGATTGTAATGCTTTATACATATTCGCCGAATGAAGAATATGGCTGTGAGGGATCTATTCCTTATGTAGCAACTATACTTGATGATAAGGTTTATCATGCTGTTGAACAATTTAAGAAAAACGGCAATTTTGAAGGTGCTATAGACCTTGTGCCATTGAATGGCAAATTTTATTTTAAAGCAAAAATGAAATATAGTAATGAAATGATGTATTTTTATGGCCTTGATCGATGTGATGGATCATGGGAGAATAATGGAGTTTGTATTGTGTATCAGAATGAATTTGTCGGAACAGAGAATGAAAAAAAACTTATGGCTGTTTTAGATGAAGTTGCTGAAAGCTATTCTGAAATATTAAAAGGATAAAACAGTATATATTCAATCATATCTATTACATATTCACTTTTTCAAAAAGAAATAAATCTATGGAAGAAATAATTAGAATAGGTACATAGTAAAAAGATGAAAAATTAATCTTATGGAGGAAAAATAATGAGAAGAAGTGAAAGAGAAATTACAGATAAAAATGAAATAGAAAAATTTATATCCGAAGAGCAGATTATGAGAGTTGCTTTTTATGATGATGGTGAAATCTACATAGTTCCTGTTAACTATGGATATACATACAATCATGATGAGTATACTTTTTATTTTCATGGTGCAAAGGCAGGAAGAAAATATGAATTAAGTAAAGTAAAATCTTTGATTGGTTTTGAGATTGATGGAAAATACAAATTGTTAGAGGGTGAAATTGCTTGTGATTTTTCAGCAAAATTTCAGAGTATTGTAGGGACTGGTGAAATTTACATAGTAAATGATATAGAAGAAAAGGAAAATGGATTAAATTCTATTATGAAACAGGTTACCAAAGTGAACACTTGGAATTATGATAGAAGAAGAATTGATTCTGTTGCTGTTTTTAAGATAAATGTTAAAAAGATGTCATGCAAAGCAAAATAAATGATTATATATAAAAATTATATTTACAAAAATAGGTTAAATCATCATAATTTATATGACAAAATGGATTAAAAAAAGTAATAAAAAAAATGATAAATTTTTTAAAAAAATTTTAAAAAAAGGGTTGACAATATCAGTAAGATTATGTATAATGTAAGTGGGGATAAGAATTACAAAGACCCCAAAAAAATATAATTAATAAATAGGAGGATTACAATATGAAATCTACAGGTATTGTAAGAAAAATCGACGAACTAGGAAGAATAGTGTTACCAATCGAATTAAGAAGAACTCTAAGCATCAGTGAAAAGGATAGTTTAGAAATTTATGTTGATCAAGATGCAGTTATTTTAAAGAAATACAAATCATCTTGTATGTTCTGCTCAAGTGCTGAAAATCTAGTTGAATACAAAGGCAAGAGCATCTGTTCAGAATGTATGGCTGACCTTAAGAAATAATTTATTTCTTAATTCCTAATATAAATTGTTAATTAATTAAGCGACGAATTAATTGATTGTTTATTATTTTAAAAGATGTATTACATGAAAAACGTTTAATCTTTTTATTAAGATTAAACGTTTTCGTTATATACTCCTAAACAAATAAAGTAGGAGGATTATTGTGGAAAATGAGAGACTTGTATTTTTAAAAGATAAAACTTCAAAATTAACTGCTTCACCTGGTATATATATAATGAAAGATAAAAATGAAAAGATTATATATATAGGAAAAGCAAAAAATTTAAAAAATAGAGTAATAAGCTATTTTAGAAATAATTCCGATCATACAAAAAAAGTAAAGAAAATGGTATCTCAAGTTTGGGATTATGATTTTATAGTAACAGACACTGAATATGAGGCGTTGGTGTTAGAATGTAGCTTGATAAAGCAACATAAACCTAAATATAACATTCTTTTGAAAGATGATAAGGGTTATCACTATATTCATATAACAGATGAAAAATACCCTAGAATTGTTGCCGAAAAGCAGTATATTGAAAAAGGAAAGACATTTGGTCCATATACCAGTTCTTTTGTTACAAAACAAACAGTTATGGAGGTAAATAGAGTTTTTTGCTTACCTGTATGCAAGCGTAAGTTTCCACAGGAATTTAATAAACAACGTCCGTGTTTAAATTATTATATAAAACAGTGTTTTGGATTGTGTCTAGGAAAAACAGATGAAAAGGAATATTCATATATAATTGAGCAGGCTATAGAGTATATAAAAAAAGGAAGCAAAGATTCTATAGAAAAAATGAAAAAAGAGATGTTTGAAGCCTCTGAAAACTTAGAGTTTGAAAAGGCAGCACAGATTAGAGATAGAATAGATGCTATTTTAAAAGCAGCAGATAGACAGAAAATAATTGATAATGAGAGAGATAGTACAGATGTTATTGCATATGTAGAAAATTTACAATATGTTTGTGTTTCTATATTGATGTATCGTGGAGGAAGGCTTTTTGATAAATTAATATATTTTTATAATATTGATTACTTAGATGAAGAATTTTTAGAAAATTTTATTGTTCAATATTATATGAATAAAGATGAGGCACCAAAAAATATTTTCATTGAAAAAGAAATAGAAAACAAAAATGATATAGAAGAATTATTTAAAAATAAATTTAAAAAATCAGTTAAAATATTTCAAGCAAAAAAAGGTGAAAACTTAAAATTAATTATGTTATCAAAAAATAATGCTAGTGAACACTTATCGTTAAAAGTAGGGCGAACAGGTAAAGAACTCATAGCACTTGAAGAACTAAGTAAGCTTTTAGGAATGGATAAAATCCCTTCATATATCGAAGCGTATGATATTTCAAATTTGGCTTCCACATCTATGTGTGCTGGCATGGTTGTTTTTGAAAATGGAAGACCACTAAAAAAAGCATACAAAAAATTTATGATAAAAAGTATAGATATACAAAACGATTATGCGAGTATGAAAGAAATACTTACCAGAAGATTCAACAGATATCTAGATGAAAATACAGAGGATGAAGGTTTTTCAAGATTACCTGATTTGATATTTGTTGATGGCGGAAAAGGGCAAGTAAATGCCGTGCTGCCTGTTTTAAAAGAACTTAGTATAAACGTTCCTGTTTATGGCATAGTTAAGGACGGAAAACATAAAACAAGAGCTATTTCTTCAAGTGGTGGAGAAATTTCTGTATCGAGTTTAAAGTCAGCTTTTAGTCTTATTACAAAAATTCAAGATGAAATGCATAGATTTGCTATTTCATACCAAAGAACCCTTCATGCTAAAACAACTTATGAATTAGAATTGACGAAAATAAAGGGCATAGGAACAAAAAAAGCACAAAAAATAATTATGCATTTTAAAACAAAAGAAAAAATAAAAAAAGCAACACCCGATGATTTGGCTAAAATTGCAGGTGTAAATTTGGATATAGCACATGAATTATTTAAATTTATTATAAATCTATAGACAAAATTTAAAAATTAGTGTATAATTAGAAGCATATTAAATATAGTTAGTAATATTTATTATTAACTTTTTGGGAGTTATATATAGATGCGTGTAATAACAGGTATAGCCAGAGGGCATAAATTAAAATCAGTTGTAGGAAATGATGTTCGTCCAACTACTGAAAAAGTAAAAGAAGCAGTTTTTTCTTCTATCCAATTTGAACTTATAAATTCAAAGTTTTTGGATTTATTTTCAGGTAGCGGACAAATGGGAATAGAAGCATTAAGCAGAGGTGCAAGTATTTCTTATTTTGTTGATAAATCAAAAGTTGCAATAAATGTTATTTCAGAAAACATAAATTCAACAGGTTTTTCGGAGCAAAGTAAGATTATAAATATGACTGCTGAAGATTTTATTAAAACAACAATTGAAAAGTTTGATTTGGTGTTTTTGGACCCACCATACCATGATGGTGAATTAGTTAAAGTGCTTCCGTTGATAGCACCTATCATGAACTTAGAAGGAAAGCTGATATGTGAACATGATGTTAAGCTTGATTTGCCTGAAATAATTGGTGAATTAAAACTTCAAAAGAGATATAAGTATGGTAAGATAGCCATTAGCAAATATCAGTTAATGGAAGGTGAAGAGTAAATGAAAAGGATAGCTGTTTGTCCTGGAAGTTTTGATCCAGTTACACTAGGGCATGTTGATATTTTCAATAGAGCCTCAAAGCTTTTTGATTCAGTTATTATTTTGGTTTCAACAAATTTATACAAAAAGTCATTATTTACCCCAGAAGAAAGATTAGGTATGATTTCTAAAGTAACTGAAGGAATGGATAATGTTGTTATAGATATTTTAGATGGATTGCTAGCGGATTATGTTAAAAATGTTGAGGCAAATGCAATTGTAAAAGGATTGCGTGCAGTTACGGATTTTGAATATGAATTTCAAATGGCATTAGCTAATAAAAAATTATATCCAAGTGCTGAAACAGTTTTTTTGACAACTAGCTCTGAAAATATGTACCTTAGTTCTAGTGTTGTAAAACAAATTGCTTTTTATGATGGTGATATAAGTAGTTTTGTTCCAGCAAACATATTAGATACAATTATGAACAGGGTAAAAAACAACAAAAATAATTATTTTAACAAGTAATGCTACTAGGATTTTTGTTCAATCTAGTAACATGTAAATAATTGAAAATATACATTTAAAAAATTACGAAAGGAGTACCTATTCGATTAAATATTATTGAATGGGGTTTGATTGATGAGTAATATTGATGAAATTCTTGAACAAATGGATGAACTTCTTGATAAGTCTGCTACTTTTCCATTTGCAAGTCATAAGGTTTTAATTGATGGAGAACGTTTAAGAGATTTAATTAATGATATCAGATTAAATATTCCACAGGAAATTAAAAGAGCTAAGCTTATAGATTTTGATTGCGAAAGAATTATTCGTGAAGCAGAGCAAAAAGCAGAGCAAATAGTACAAAGATCAGAGGAAAGAGCAAAAGCATTGGTTGCAAATGATGCAATAGTAAAAGAAGCTAAGCAAAAGGCTATTGAAATGCTAACTCAAGCTCAAACAAGATCTAAGGAAATAAGAGGCGCTACAAACGAGTATGTAGACAGCTTGTTAAACAATGCTGAAAAATTCTTCACAAATACTTTGAACGATGTTAATAGAACTAAACAAGAAATAAATAAGGTAAAAAAGAAATAAAAACTAAAATAAATAAATTATTTTGTAAATTAATTTATAGTATTTTATAGGTTTTCTTAATTTATTTTATTTGTACATAAAAAGTTTACTTTTAGTTATAAATTTGTTCACAAAATTATATTATAATTTTAATAACGCAAAGGAGCGTATCATTAATTTGATACGCTCCTTTTGCTATTTTGGAGGTGTTTTTTATGGATAAAATAGATTCCATGCTTATTAATTTGTTACAGGAAAATGCAAGATGTCCACTTAAAGTCCTTGCATCAAAAGTTTTTTTGTCTGCCCCTGCTGTTTCATCAAGAATAGAAAAGCTAGAAAAACAGGGACTTATTTTAGGGTATACTACCATTGTAGATAGACAAAAACTGGGTTATCATATAACTGCTTTTATAAACTTGGAGATTTCAGCAAATCAAAAACAGGAATTTTATCCTTTCATAAGTAATTTCCCAAATGTATTAGAATGCAACTGTGTAACTGGCGGGTACTCTATGCTTATGAAAGTTGCTTTTCCAAGTACTCAGGAGTTAGATATGTTTATAGGTCAGTTGCAGCATTTTGGTAATACGTCTACACAGATTGTTTTTTCCACACCAGTACATCATAGAGAAATAAAAGTATAAAATAGTTACTATTCAGCCTCTAAAGTTAAAGGCAAAGATATTTTACCGAAGGTCCAGGACGACCGGAAAGCCCGGTCGACTCCGCAGAGTCGAAACGCTTGCAAAACCGTAAACTTTAACATATGGTTGAATAGTAACATAAAATCAACTATCTAATTTATTTTATCAGCCTCAGAAGATGGTGCTTGAGTTACTTGAGGGTCGTCTGTAGTTGCTGTTATACTTACCACTACTTCTACTGGTTGGAGTTCAACAATAGAACCTTGTGCATCTGTAATGGCTTTGTAGTATAGTTCGGTATTTGTGTTTTCACTTGTTTCAAGAGTAGAATCTTTTTGATTTAGTTCATTTATTGCGTTCCATATGTTTGTAGTAGTAACAGGTAGTTGAATATCTAAAGAGACATCTGGAGTATTTTGATAATAATTGTTTTGATTCAATTTTTTATAGTCATAAATACTAATCGAAATGATAGTAACTATTATAAAAAAAGCGGCGATAATATATACATATTTTTTCATTTTTGCAACCTCCTTTTATTTTGTTTTTTAATATATTATTAGAAAATTATTTAGAACCATTATTTTATATTATATCAAACTATTTAATATGTGTAAAGTGTAAATTATTTAAAATTATAATTAAAAATAAAAACTTGCAATAATGAAAATAATAGTATATAATTAATTTAAGGTATTTATTATACCAAATCAAAAATGGAGGTAATATTATGTTAGAAAAAAATGTA
>RRZU010579632.1_pt1 | contig 13328 bp, 11 predicted proteins | sample 2165561 | NCBI WGS metagenome assembly RRZU01 (sample SAMN10456909, study PRJNA506462) | wastewater metagenome | isolation source: wastewater sludge | place: USA: Moscow, Idaho
GTCGTGTCCGGACTCGGTATCTATGACCGCCGCAGCGTCAACGGCAAGGAGAACGTGGAGGTCGGCTCCCGGAGCATTGCCAGCACCCATCCGGCCGCGGCCGAACTCGGCGAGTACGCGCGGCGGGTCGTGACGGCGATGGGATTGCAGCGCAGCCCCTTCCACCTGGAGGCCAAGGTGGACGACCGTGGACCCTGCTTGATCGAGGTCGGGGCGCGGCTCTGCGGTGAGAAAGTGGTGGCGATGGACGGCTGGGCGCACGGTACCGACCTCATGGCTCAGGCTGTCGACGGTTACGCCGATGCCCGCGGCGGTCGTACGACGGGGTTGGACTGGGGTCGGTACGACTCACACCGCTTCGTGGCTGTGAACGGGTCGAGCACCCATCACGATGTACTGGCCGAGGTGGCGGGCGTCGCCGAGGTCGAGTCGATGCCGGGCTTCGTGATGTGGATCAAGAAGCCTGAAGTCGGCGACACCATCGTTCCCACCCGCGACCTGCTCGCCAACCCCTGGTCGCTGTATCTGTGGGGGCCCGACGACCCGACCCTGGATCGGGCCGACGAGGAGGTTCGCGCCACGGTTGCGCTCACCGGGTTGTCGCAGACACCCCGCGGGCTGCGGGCGCGCTGGCCGGTGTACCGCGAACGAGTCGGTCGCTACTGGCGTGCCCGGATCCGCGTCTCGCAGGTGCGATCGTGGTGGAAGGGTCGCCGCTCAGTGTGAGTCGGAAGCAGGTTCGGCGAGGTCGGCCTGACTCGACGTCGAGCCGACGGACAGATCCCGCGCCAACAACGCCACCACGGCGGCAACCACCACGGCGATCAGCAGGGCCGCGGCCAGCAACAAACTACGGCCCAGTCCGCTGGCGTGCGTGGGCGCGACAGCCGGGGACAGCAGTCGCTGGCTGAAGAACTCCTTGTACGACGTGTTCGCGAGCGCTTCGGAGGCCATCTCGTTGGCCAGTTGCGCCGCGGTCTGCGGGTCGCCGCTCAGTGCCGTGATGTCCATGTTCAAGGTGGCGGCAGGGATCTCGATCGTGACCGCGTGCTGCACCTCGTCGGCGGTCATCCCTGTCTTCTGGCCCACCTTGGTGGTCACCTCGGGGGCGAGCAGCACCGTCGGCAGTTGTTTCGCGATCGACCGCAGGAACGAGTCCGACATGCTTCGTTCCGGGATGAGGCCGACAACGGCCTGTGCCTGGTACTCGCTCTTCTGCGTGACGATCAGGAATCCCGCCGGAACCAGGACGATCAGGAAAGCGACTGACGCCGCGATCCAGTGCTGCCGCATCGCCGTGAGGATGCCCGCAAGACCCCCGGGTCGTGATTCAGCCACGCTCGCAGCGTAGTGGCTGCCGGTCGGTCTGGAGGTGGACCTGAACAGGCCAATCAGTCGGCTGCGGGTCAGTACGCTCGGGTTCATGCCGGCTCAGCCACCCTCGCGGCCCCCCGTGGCCCTGCTGATCCCGCATCACGACGATCCCGAGGGGCTGTACCGATCGTTGGACTCCGTACGACCTGACGAACCATGTGACGTGCTGGTGGTGGACGACGGAAGTGCCCGCCATCCCCTGAACGTCGAGCGGGCGGCCGCCCATTGCCAGACCCAAGGGCAACTGTTCACCCTTGCGCTGGCCTCCAATCAGGGCATCGAGGCGGCTCTGAACGCGGGATTGGCCTGGATCCGGGAACGCGGATACGAGTACGTGGCCCGCCTCGACTGCGGCGACCGGAATCGGCCCGGCCGGATCGCGCGGCAGTTGCAGTACCTGAACGAGCATCCCGATGTGGTGCTGGTGGGCGGCCGGGCCTCGTACGTCGACCTCGCGGGCACGGAGCAGTTCGTGCTGCCCCTGCCGGCGACCCACGACGAGATCATGGCGTACCTGCGCAACAACTCCGCCTTCATGCATCCGGCCGTCATGTTCCGCACCAAGGTCTTGGATCAGACGGGCGTCTACCCCACCGAGTTTCCCAGGGCCGAGGACTACGCCCTGTTCTGGGAGATGGCCAAGGTGGGTCGGGTGGCGAACATCCCTGAGATATTGATCGACTACGAACTCGATCCGGACAGTCTGTCCCTGAGCGGACGGCGCCAACAGTTGCAGTCCCGGCTGAAGATCCAGCGGCGCAACAGCGACGGCTCGCGGGCGGCCCGCCGAGGGATCGCCCGCACCATGATCTTGCTCGGCACTCCGTACCAGGCGGCCGTGCGCGTGAAGTCCTGGTTGAATCCGCGGTCGACGCCGTGAGTGACTCCGCAGGCGAAGAGCCCACCGGTCCCGACGCCAAATCCTCCGCCAAGGCCGTCGGGGCACTGGCAATCGCGGAGTTGGCAGGCAAGGCTGCGTCGTTCGTCATGTTCGCCATCGCCGCAAGGCAGTTGGGGGTGGACGACTTCGGTGTCTTCTCCTGGGCCTTCGCGATCGGCATGCTCGCCAACTCGTTCGTGGTGTGGGGATTCGACATGATCCAGGTGAGGGAAGGCAGCAAGCACCCCGACACCGTTCCCACCACTCTCGCCAACATCCTGGCGATGCGGACCGTGCTGGGCATCATCGCGCTGGCCGTGGTCATGGCGGTCACAGCCGGCGACTCCGAAAGCACTCCTGCTGTGATGTTCCTCGTCACCGTGGCCTGCCTGGTCGACACTGTCAACGATTCCGTGCGCGCCGCCGCCGCCGCCCTCCGCAAGCTGTCGATGTACTCCACCCACATGATCATCCAGCGGCTCATCACCGCAGGCTTGGCCGTCGCGGTCCTGCTGGCCGGGGGCGGGTTGGTGGCCTTCTCCGCCGCCTACTGTCTCGGGACCATCCTTGGCGTCCTGTGGATGATCCGTGTGTCCACCCGGCTCGGCGCCCCCATCCGGTGGCGCAACGTGTCCTGGTCCACCATGAAGTGGCTGCTGTGGGAATCGAAGATCCTGGGCATCTTCACGGTCGTCAACATGGCGGTCTTCCGTATCGACACGGTCATGCTCGGGAGCCTCGGATCGGTGCAGGAGGTCGGCTACTACGCCGTGGCGTACAAACTGTTCGAGACCGTCCTGTTCATCGTCTGGTCCGTCGCCCGCGTGGCCGCGCCCGAGATCGCCTCCGCCCCCCTCGTGCGGGTGGCACGCAGGACCTATGAGGTCGCCGTCGGTACCGCCCTGTCGCTCATGACGCCCTACGTGGTGGTGCTGATCGTCAGCGGAGGTGCGGTGGCGGCGCTGCTCTTCGGGTCCGACTATGAGGCAGGCTCCGAGTCGGCCACGGCCTGGTTGGGCCTGGCCCTGATCCCGTACACGGTCCAGTACCTGTCCGGGTCGGCCATCATCGCGCGTGGTCACAACACCACCGTTCTGGTCGCCTCCGCCACGGCCCTCGTGGTCAACGTGGGTTTGAACCTGTGGCTGATTCCCTTGTACGGAGCCGCGGGGGCCGCGTTCGCCACGATGGCCACGCTCCTTGTGCAATGTGGAGTCCTGATGGTCACTGTCTGGCGCAGCTTCGAAGGAGTCTCGTTGTGGCGTCCGCTGATCCACCTGCCTATCGCCGGCGTCGCGATGGTGCCGGTGCTGCTGCTGGTGCCGCCCATCATCGTGGCCGCCCCCTTGGCTGCACTCGTCTACGTCCTCGTCTGGTTCGGAGTCGGCCGGGTGGTGGACCAAGATGCGGTCGACGGTGTCCTGGTGCTGGTTCGCAAGGAGGCCGGATGACGAGCGTGACCATCGTGTCGGCCTTCGCGACCATGGGCGGATCCGAGCAGTGGATCTTGCAGATCCTGGATCGGGCTCAGGGCCGCCTGGATCCCCGGTTCGTGGTCCTGCAGGACGGTCCGTTCGTCGCGGCGATCCGCAGCCGAGGGATCCCGGTGCAGGTCCTTCCCACCGGGGCCCGACCTTGGCACATCATGTCCGCCGGTCGACAAGTCCGTCGCCTGCTGGCCGCGGACCCGCCGGATGTCATCGTGGGCAACGGGGTGAAGGCCATGCTTGTCGGAATGCCGGCGGCCCGGTCGCTGAAGATTCCCAGTGTGTGGGTCAAGCACGACCACTCGTTCGACCGGATCGTGGCCCGACCGTTGGGCCGCACCGTGACCACGGTGGTCGCGACCGCGGCCGAGGTGGGGGCACCGACCGGGCGCACCGACCTGGTGGTGGTCGAGCCCCCGCGCCCCCCCGACCCGCTGCCGATCGAAGAGGCGCGGGCAGGTCTGGCGGAGCGCGGCGTGACGCCCACGTCACCGACGGTGGCCATGATCAGCCGCTTGGTGCCCTACAAGGGGGTGGACGTGGCCATCGAGGCGTTGGCGGCCGCCCCAGAGTGGCAACTGCTGGTGATCGGAGGCAACGACGCCTCCTCGCCGCACGAGCGTGACCGTCTCCAAGACCTGGCATACCGACAGGGTGTCGCGCAGCGGGTGGTCTTCGCCGGCGAGATTCCCGCCGCCGGACGTTACTTGGCCGCGGTCGATGTGCTCACCGTCCAGACCCGCCCGGACGGCGGCCGCAACGCACCGACCAAAGAGGGCTACGGCATCGTGGCCACCGAGGCGATGTTGGCGGGCGTTCCGGTGATCATGGCAGGAGAGGGACCCATCGCCACCCGGCTCGCCACTCCTGACGGTCCCGCGGGAATCGTGGTGCCGCAGTCGGACCCCACGGCCACCGCGGATGCGCTCAGGCGACTCGCCGACCCCGCCGTCCGACACCGGATGGGACTGGCGGGCCAACGTGCCGCGCGGGATCATCCGGATGAGCAGGCGGTGGCCGATCAGGTGGTCGTCGCGATCCTGGAGGCAGCGCGATGACCACAGCACTCGCCGCCCTCGCGGCGGCCGTCGTTGTGATCGCCGCCGCATCGGTGCTCCTGCGCCGCCCCGAGTGGGGCCTGGTGCTCCTGTGCCTCAGCTCCCCGATCGGGCTTATCTACATCGGCGCCGCGCAGGTGATCACCGTGGTGGCGATCGGCGTCATCGGCGTCATGATCGGATCCCGTTGGGGCAACGGTGACCCCCCCTTTCCCCCGATCGCTTTCAGCGGCGCCATCTTGTTCTGGACGATAACGGTCCTGCTCTCGGTCCTGTTCTCCCCCTATTACGCCGATGCTGCCCTGTTCGGGCTCTGGCTGATCGTGTCGGGCCTGTTGGCGCTGTCCGTGCCCGGCATCGCCGACACCCGGGAACGCCTCAAGCCGGTCGTCGTGGCCTGGCTGGTGAGCGCCATCGTCATCGTCGTGGCCGGCTCGTTCATCCAGCCCGCCGCCCCGACCGACCCCGCTCAGGCCTCGGCCGAATACGGCGGCGCGGTGATCGAAGGACGCGCCACCTCGGTGTTCGGCCAACCCAACGAGTACGGCCTGTACTGCGCGATGCTGCTGATGGTGTCCCTGGCGGTGCTGATCGGTGGCCGCGGCTGGATCCGCTGGCTCGGGCTGGTGGCTGCCGCGTGCACCGGATTGGGCCTGGTCCAGTCGTACTCGCGCGGGGCGTGGATCGGTGCAGCCGTCGGGGTTGTCGTTCTTGTCATGGTGCTGCCCCAGGCGCGTCGCCCGGTGGCGATCACGGTGGCCCTCGGGGCGTTCCTCTTCGCGGGATACGCCGCCGTGGTTCCCGACGACCCCACGGTGACTCTGGTGACCAGCCGGGTGGGCTCGATCGTGAACCCCGCCGAGAACCCTGACGACGACCGCCTGGTGATTGTGGCCGAAGGATTCCGGCAGTTCGGGCAATACCCGGTCTTCGGTGTGGGACCCAACGCCTACATGCTGGAGGGTGCGACCAACCGGTCGCTGGAGGAGCCCGTGGGTGCGGTGCACGCACACAACATGGCACTCACGGTGGCAGCGGAACAGGGCCTGGTCGGTGTGGCCGCGTTGCTTGTGATCGCGGCCGTCATTGTGGTGCGCTGCATCCCGGTGTTGCCCGTGGTGACTCGCGCCCAGGCGAGACGCCTGGGTCGCGTCCCAGGACCGCCGGACTGGGTCGCGGTGGTGCTCGCGGGGACGATCGCGGCTCTGAGCGCGAGCATGATCAGTGGCCTGGTCGACGCCCCGCTGCGCAACGCGCTGATGCGCACAACCTTGTGGTTCACGATCGGAATGGCCGTGGCCTGCGCAGAGATCCTGCGTCGCCAGTTCCGTGTTCCCGCCGACCGGACCGCAGCCCCGACCGTGCCCGCGACCGCGCCTGAGCACAACGCCACCGCGGTGTCCTGAGAGCCAGCAGAGCCGGGATCAGCCCGGGCTTCCGGTCAGGCGCTCACGAAGCGCCCGGGCCTCAGCCAACGTCGTGTGTCCCAGACGCACGTTCGAGGGATCCTGATGCCGTCGCGGCGCCGCGAGGTTCTCCGCCAACTGCCGCAGGGCGAGCCAATGGATCAGGATTCCGGTATCGCGTCGGCGGTGGTCGGGGAGGTCGGCCAGGAACCCGGACATGATGCGTTCCCGATCGCGGGGGTCGCCCATGGTCGACCACAGGCGGATCTCGTCGGTCCCCCAGATCCCGTGCCCGCAGAACTCCCAGTCGATGATGCTCACCCCGGAGGGGGTGCGCAGCACGTTGGCGCAGCTGTAGTCCCCGTGGACCCACACATCAGTCGGCAGTTCGGCAGCTTCAGCACGGACCCGGCGGAATTCTCCGATGGGCAGTCCGCCGACCAGCGCGCGCACCAGGCGTTGGGCGATGTTGCGTCGAGAGCCCTGCCAGGACGACACCGCCTGCGGCGGCGCCGAGGTGGCGGCGCGGATCAGACGCGCGGTCGCCAGCGCGTGATCGACGTAGTCGCGACCGGTATCGGGCAGTGGGTGGACCAACTCACTGGCCAGCCACCCGGGTCCCTGCGCCAGGATCCGGGGCACCGAGATCCCCTGTCCCTCAGCCCATTTCCTGGTCTGGGCCTCATGATCGAGCCGTTGCGCGGCCTCGGCATTCTGCGCGACGGCCACCAGGGCTGGTGTGTTGGCGCCGGCCACCTCCAGTTCCGCCCGCCAGCGTGTGACAGGCCTTGGCGGTCCGGGCTTGTCGAAGGGCGTCGGAGCTGGAGTCTCGAGTACCGCGTCACGCCACCCCTCGGGCATCGGCCACGACGGCTCGCGCCGGGTCACTCGCCGCAACGGACCCAACTGCGAGGTGAAGGCCAGTCCGGGCCGAGGGTCGTCGCCAGCCCACCAGGCCCGCTCAGTGCCGCGTCCCTGAACCGGCGGCGGCTCGTCCGGCCTGCCCCGCCGGGCCAGATACGCGCGCTGATCCAGGACCCCGACGACATGGCGGACCCCATCCACTTCGGTCCCGGGCGGCACCGCGCGCCCTGTCAGTACCAAGTGCAGGGCGCGTACGACGTCCACGTCTGAGGTCGTTCGGAACGTCGAGAACTGCGCCCCGCGGCGGGGATTGAAGTCCAGGAGTTTGAACACCCCGTCGCGTTCATCCAGGCGCCAGTCCATGTCGCACACCCCCGCGTAGCCGACCTGACGGCAGAAGCTCATCGCGCGGTCCACCAGGTCCGCGTTGTACCGCGACTGCGACAAGGTGCCCACTCCGGTGGCGTCGGGGAACGCCCGTAGCTTGACCCCAGAGAACGCAACAGCAGGTTCATGCTTGTTGGTCAGGGTTGCCGCCACGTACCAGTCCTGACTGGTCTCCTGGGGCAGGAACTCCTGGACCACCAGTGGTGTCCCGGGTCGCCAGGCCTCAAGCAGCGCGAACAATGAGTCGGGATCATCTACCTTCGTCGTCGCCGGCACGGAGCGATCCACGAGGCGGCTGAACGGCTCGGGGTTCTTGACCACCAGCGGGAACGCGGCTCGGAGGGCGAAGGCCTGCACTTCGGCGACATCGCGCGGTGAGATGGTCGCGGGTGTGGGGGTGCCAGTGGCGCGGCATATCTGCGCGAGGGTCCCCTTTCCGGCAAGGCGACCGGGCAGCTCGGGATCGATGTCGGGCAGCAGAAGGATGTCCGAGAGCTCCGCGCGACGCTCAGCCAGCAGCACTGCGCTCTCGTCGTCGCCGGCGATCGCCACGGCACGTCGTCCGATGTGCCCGCAGATCGTGCGGATCCCGGCTACCAGGTCGTCGTGGGACTCACCCCCGGTCGTGGGCCAGGCGATGGCTTCGGTCAGGTACCTGGACCGGGTCAGCGGATGGGTGGGATCCGCCAGCGCGGTGAAGACCGGGATACCCACTCTCCCCAGGCTCCTCACGGTGGCAAGGGCCCCGTAGTCCCAGGTGTGGTCGCCGATCATGATGAGCAGCGCGGGAGTGCTGATGTCGTAACTCATCCAGCCTCCCAGCCGTCGAAAGTCGTGCACCCCGCCGCCGGGTTTCGCCTGCTCTGCCATCGTGGCACGCAGCGACGGGGGGTCGCTTCCCATCCCGGCACGGATGACATCCCTCGGCGCGGCTGCTCGAACTGGGTGGGTGTGATGTCCGCGTGCAGTGCGGCATTCCGGTCATCTGCGACCGTCGACCCCACTCCCCTGACCCGTGTCGGCGACACTGGAAGAGCGGAAGGAGCACCATGACTGAGGTCGAGATCGTCGAAGTGTCCCCGCAGCCGACTGCGGTGGTTCGGGCCACCGTCGGCTGGGATGGGCTGAGGGACTTGTACGACCGTGGCTTCGCAGCGGTCTTCGCGACCGCAGCCGCACAGGGGGTGCAACTGGTGGGCGCCCCGTTCGGCTTCTACCCGGTCCCCCCTGGCGAGCAGGTCACTCTCGAAGTCGGCGCGGTCGTGTCGCGGCCCATCGATGGCGATGGCGACGTGGTTCCCGGTGAGCTCCCGGGTGGCCGCGTCGCCCGCATCATGCACGTGGGCCCTTACGACACGTTGTCGCAGACCTACGAGGCGCTGCGCGAGTGGATGGCCGAACAAGACGTGAATCCCGGAATGGGGATGTGGGAGGTCTACCTGGACGACCCCAGTGCCACCACCGACCCGGCGACGTTGCGCACCGAGGTCAACTGGCTTCTCGCCGACTGACCGGGCGTGCCGCCTGGCGGGTCCGAGGCCGTCTCGGGTCCATAACAGCACCCATTCGCCACTGGGCGGTGGCGGGGGTACGACCGTACCCTCGAGAAGTGGCTTCCTCCCGGCAGAACTCCTCAATACGCGGCACGCGTGTGGGGTCGTCGGGCGCGACCAAGAAGCAGCCAGTCGAGCCGCTGCCCGAACCCGAGGTCGTGGCCGACCCCACCAAGCCGCGGCAGGTTGTGAACTATGTCATGCAGCGCCGCGCCGCCCTGCGGGGTTTGACCCGCAACGGATTGCGGGATGACGTATGCGATGCCGACCCGATGTTGCTCCGCACCGCGAAGTACCACGGCGAGGCTGCCGGACGTCCCTGCCCGGTCTGCCGCAAGCCAGACCTGACGCAGCTGACCTACACGTTCAGCCCCGAGATGGGCGAGACGTCGGGTCGGGTCCGGTCGACAGGTGAATTGACAACCTTGGCGCACGAGTTCGGCGCCTTCCGCGTGTATGTCGTGGAGGTGTGCCGGCACTGCTACTGGAACCATCTGGTGGTGTCGTACGTCCTTGGTGATGGGAACCCGCGCAAACTCGCGGGCAGGAGGAGTTCTTCGTGATCAACTACCCGCGGTCGGACAAAACCGGCCTTGGAAAAGTGATCCCGTCCTGGAAGTTGGTACTGGGCTCGCTGCTCACACTGGCCGTGCTCGGTGCGGGGATGTTCGCGGTCGCCGTGTACATCCTTCCCGTGCCGCAGCCCAACGACGTCGCCATCGCCGAGACCACCAAGGTCATGTACGCCGACGGCAAGACCGAGATCGGCCGTATCGGCAGCGTGCGTCGCACCAGCGTGCCGCTCGAGGACGTCCCACTCCAGGTGCAGCATGCCGTGCTCGCCGCCGAGGACCGCTCGTTCTATGACCACGGTGGGTTCTCGCCCGAGGGCATCAGCCGGGCGCTGTGGAACAACCTGACCGGCGGAAGTACGCAGGGCGGGTCCACCATCACCCAGCAGTACGTCAAGAACGCCTACCTGACCCAGGATCAGAACGTCACCCGTAAGGCCAATGAACTGGTGCTCGCGGTCAAGCTCGAGACGATCGAGTCCAAGGACGAGATCCTGTCCAACTACCTGAACACCATCTACTTCGGCCGCGGCGCCTACGGCATCGAGTCGGCCTCCGAGGCCTACTACGGCAAGCCCGTCAACAAGATGACCCTGTCCGAAGGGGCCGCCCTGGCGGCCGTCATCCAGTCACCCGGCAACTATGAGCCGGAACTGTTCGAGGAACGGCTCACGGAGCGCTGGAACTACGTGCTCGACGGCATGGTCGAAAAGGGATGGTTGACTCCCGCCGAACGCGCCAAGGTCACGTTCCCCGAGTTCAAGAAGCAGCAGAAGGGCAACCAGCTCGCCGGGCAGACGGGGTACATCCTCGAGACGGTGAAGCAGGAACTGGTCGACAAGGGCTGGAGCGAGGCCGAGATCGACGGCGGTGGCCTCACCATCACCACCACGATCAAGCAGCGCGCACAGGACGCCGCGGTCGCGGCTGTCGAGAACGCCGGCCCCACCTACGAGAACGAGGGACTGCGGGTCGGCCTGATCGCCGTCGAGCCCGAGACGCGTCGCATCGCTGCGATGTACGGCGGCAAGAACTACCTGAAGAACCAGTTGAACAACGCCACTCAGGGCCACGCCCAGGGCGGGTCGACGTTCAAGGCGTTCGGCCTGGCCGCCGCTTTGGACAACGGCTACAGCCTGGACACGCCGCTCAACGGATCGTCGCCGGCGACGATCGACGGCTACACCCTGCAGAACTTCGGCAACTCGTCGTTCGGCACCGTGAGCCTGCTGACCGCCACCACCAACTCGATCAACACCGCATACGTGGAGCTGGAAAGCCAGGTCGGTGTCGAGGAGACCATCGGCGCCGCCGAGAAGTTGGGCCTGCCCAAGGACACCCCCGGCATCGAGGACAACCTGACGTTCGTGCTGGGCTCCCCGTCGCCGCGGCCCATCGACATGGCCAACTCGTTCGCCACCTTCGCCGCCCGCGGTATGTACGCCGAACCCACGGTCCTCAAGGAGGTCACCCGCAACACCGGCGAGGTCGCCTACCGTTCCGAGGACAAGATGACCCGCGTCTACGACGAAGAGGTCATGGACACGGTCAACTACGCGCTGCAGAGCGTGGTCAACAGCGGCACCGCGACGCGGGCGTCGTGGACCGGGCGTCCCGCGGCAGGTAAGACCGGCACGACCGACGACAACATGTCGGCTTGGTTCGTCGGCTACACCCCGCAGTTGTCCGCAGCCGTGATGCTGGCCAAAGAGAACAAGAAGGGCAACCCTGTCACCCTGAACGGCACCGGCGGTGTCTACGACGTGACCGGTGGCTCGTTCCCCACCGCCATCTGGGCGGAGTTCATGTCGGCTGCTCTCGCCGACGAGCCGGTGGAGTACTTCGTGGCACCCGGCAGCGACATCCCGGCCACGGGAACCACGGAGGTCGTCCCGGATCCGACGTACGAACCGACTCCTGTGGAGTCGACTCCGTCCCGGGTCCCCGAACCGAGTGTGACGCCCGAGCCGACGCCGACGCCGACTCCGACGCCCACACCGACAGATCCGGGCGTGCCGTCGCCGCGCGCGGACGCGCCGTCCCTGCCGCCGCAGGGCAACCAGGCGCAGCAGTTCCGGCGTCGAACGCCGGCACGCTAGCTCCCCCGGCTCCGGCCTTCGGGGCTCGCGACGCAGTGGCTAGCATCGAACTGCACGAGGGAGAATGATCATGGCCGCGAGTCGGTACGACACCGTGCTGGCTGCACTGGACGCCGGCGTGGTAGTCCATGGTTCCGATACGTCGATCCTCGAGGCCAATGATCGGGCCCGTGCTCTGCTGGGCATCCGGGACCTGGACGGACGCCCTGCCACGGATCCGGCCTGGAACTTCTTCGAAGCGGACATGACCGCGATGGCGCTGGACCGGTTCCCCGTCATGCAGGTGATCGCATCGCACCAGCCGCTGCGGCAACTGGTCATGGTGGTGCGCCCGCCCGATGCAGCCGACCTCTTCGTCGAGGTCAATGCACTTCCGCGATTCGATGCTGCCGGGGAACTGATCGAGGTCGTGGTGACCTTCATCGATGTCACCGAGCGAGAGGCCCGCCACCGTCACACCGAGCTGCTGAACAGTCAGTTGGCGGAGATCGCCATCACCGATGACCTGACGCAACTGTCCAACCGACGCGGGATCATCGAGACGGCCAGATCCGCGCTGGCGTGGGCCCGCCGCCACAGCCAGCCACTGTCGGTGCTGATGATCGACCTGGACCACTTCAAGCAGGTCAACGACCGCTTCGGCCACGCCGGGGGCGACGCCATGCTGCTGGCCATGGCGATCAGGATCACCGAGTCGCTGCGGTCCCAGGACTCGGTGGGGCGTTTCGGGGGGGAAGAGTTCCTGGCGGTGCTTCCCGGCGCCGATGCCGCCGCTGCCCGCGAGATCGCGGAACGTATCCGGGCGCAGATCGAGTGCGCCGGCGGGGAAGCCCATGTCACCGCGAGCGTGGGTGTGGTCACTCTGGATGCCGGCGAGTCGCTGGATTCCGCCATCCTGCGCGCAGACAAGGCGATGTACCGCGCCAAGGCTGCTGGCCGCAACCTGGTGCGCGTGGCGCCCTGACGTCGGTCGGGCTCGCCTGATCGGGTGAGGTCGAGTCGCGTCACCGGTGCAGGTCGGCCACTGTCTGGAGGGCAGCGGGGAATGACTCTGCTGCGGATCGTTCGGCGCATGCCGGGGAACCGAACCGATAGGGAGCTGCACATGGGTGGACTCGACGACATCGTCAACAAGGCCAAGGAAGCCGTCGGCGGCGACGCTGCGCTCGACGAGAAGATCGACCAGGCGGCCGACGCTGCCAAGGGTGTGGCGCCCGAGTCGACGCACGGCGCCATCGACGCCGCGGCCACCAAGGCCAAGGAACTCTGAGGGTTCCTCGACTCTCTTACCGAGTGCCCCTGCCTCCTTCGGGTTGCGGGGGCACTCGCATGACGTGCCCCGGCGCTCATGATCATGGGCTTTGGATCCGGCGCACGGGTGTCCATCACTTCGGTGCCTTGATCATGAGCAGTGGCGCACGTTCGCGAGGCCTCCCGTCACGCCACCGGTGGATCGGGCGTCCTCGGAGGGCGCGGGGATGGCCGTCAGCGAGTCACTGCGTCGATCTGACCAGGCAGAACGGGTGATCGTCGGGGTCCAGAAACACCCGGAACGTCTCCCCGGGCTGTACCGCATGCTTCCGGGCTCCTACCGACAGGGCGTGTTCCTCGCCGGCGTCCAAGTCGTCGACCAGGAAGTCCAAGTGCA
>RRZU012019438.1_pt1 | contig 13326 bp, 6 predicted proteins | sample 2165561 | NCBI WGS metagenome assembly RRZU01 (sample SAMN10456909, study PRJNA506462) | wastewater metagenome | isolation source: wastewater sludge | place: USA: Moscow, Idaho
AGATAGTATAGAAGCAGCAAAAAATATTATTTTGACAAAAGAGGATACCTTAGATACAAATTCAAGATGGGAAAGTGAGACTAATTTTTTAATTGATTCCATTGCAAGTTTTTTCAAATTAGATGAGAACATGACTATTTTAGATTATGGTTGTGGTATTGGCAGAGTATCTAAAGGTTTAATTGAAAAATACAATTGTAAAGTAATAGGCGTAGATATTTCAGAATCTATGAGAAGTCAAGCAATAGATTATGTAAATAATAAAAATTTTAAAGCAATAGATCCAAGTGAATTAAAAAGTCTTATTAATTCAGGTTTTAAAGTAGATGCTGCAATTTCAATTTGGGTTATACAGCACAGTCCTAAACCTTTTGAAGATATATTATTATTAAAAAATATAATTAAAAAAGATGGTTTACTTTATGTATTAAATAATAAAATATCAGCTGTTCCTACAAATAAAGGCTGGGTTGATAATGGAATAAATATCCATCATCAATTAAAAAAAGAGTTTGAAGAGTTAAAAAGTGAATCTTTACCCGTAAACATAACAAGTAAAAAAATATCAGAATATACATTTATATCATTTTTGAAAAACAATAAAGGAAATATTACTCAAATGAATGAAGAAATCCTATTAAAAGAAGCTTTATCTTTATACAAAAATAAAAATCTATCAGAAGCAAAAAATAAATACCTAGAAGTTTTGCAAATAAATCCAAATAATATAGAAGCAAATTTAAATCTAGGTGTTATTGTTAAAATTTTAGGAAATGTGCCAGAAGCCATTAAATATTATATAAAAGTAATAAAACTAGACTCTAAAAATAAATTTGTTTATAACAACATAGGAAATGCCTTTAAAGAAGTTAAAGACTATAAAATGGCAATAAAAGCCTATAGTGATTCAATAAAATTAAATCCAAATGATTTTAATGCTTATAATAATCTTGGAATTGTTTATGAATTAATCGGAGACAATAACAAAGCAATAGCTGCATATAAACAAGCTGTAAAAGTAAATCCAAAACATGCAAAATCTATAAATAATATAGGTGTAGTTTTATACAAACAAAAAAAATATGAGCAATCAGCACAAATTTTTGAAATAGCACTACAAACGGATCCTGATTATACTGAAGTTTATAGTAATAAAGGTGCTGCATATAATAAAGCAAAAAACTATGATAAAGCAATTGAATCACTTGAAATTGCAATTAAAAAAATGCCAAATCACGCAGGTGCTTATACAAATTTAGGAAATGTTTATAACAAATTATTTGATTATAAAACAGCTGCGAAAATGCATGAAAAATCTATAGAATTAGACCCAAAAGGTTCAAATGCTTATGGTAATTTAGGAACTTCATACAAATATTTAGGTTTTTCAAACAAAGCTATTCTTTCATATAAAAAAGCAATAGAACTAGATCCAAATTTTATAAATGCACATTTTGATTTAGCAACAATGTATCTATCAAATGAAGATTTTAAAAATGGTTGGAAAGAGTATGAGTGGAGATTTAGAAAAGAAGAAATGATTCCTCATATTATTAAACATAAAGATATTTTTTCTAAACCTTTATTTACAGGAAAAGAAGATATCAAAGGTAAAACACTATTACTTCATTCAGAGCAAGGGTATGGAGATAGTATTCAGTTTATAAGATTTTTACCAATATTAAAAGAAAAATATGGCTGTAAAATAGCTGTAAAATGTAGAGAAGGTTTAAAAGAATTATTTAAATCTATTGAAGAAATAGATGTAATAGTTGATAGAAGTGAAGAAACACCTTCTTTTGATTATCAATTATCTATTATGAGTATGGCTTATATTTTAGATATGAAAAGTATAAATGACTTACCAAATAAAATGCCTTATTTAAGTGCAAAAAAAGATGACACTTTTAACATAAAAAAAGTAAAAGGTAAAATAAATATCGGTATTTGCTGGAGTGCATCTTTAACAGGTGATAGTTATGAAGGAAAAGTATTTGATTTAAAATTCTTTGAACCTCTTATGAATAATCCAAAAATAAATCTTTATTCATTACAAGTTGGTGATGGAAGTGAAGATATAAAAAAATATGGATATGAAAAGAAAATTATAGATTTAACAGATAAATTAACAGATTTCTCAAAAACAGCTTCTTTAATCAATGAGTTAGATTTAGTTATTTCATCAGATACAGCAGTTGCTCATTTAACAGGTGCTTTAAATAAACCTGTATGGATTCCTTTACAAAAGATCCCTGATTGGAGATGGACAAATAAAGGTGAAACTACAAAATGGTATCCAAGTGCTAAGTTGTTTAGACAAAAAACAGCAAGAGTTTGGGAGGGAGTATTTCAATCTTTAAATGCGAAACTTTCTAAACAATTTAAAATAAAAATTAGTTAATAGGTAAATTTTTTGGAATTAGAAGATAATAAAACATCACAAGAAGAACATACATTAGAAGATAATACTTCAAATAGAGAAGCATATCCTTTACTGTTTACATTAAAGTATATTCTTGATTTTTATTATGGAGAAATAGCTTTAAATACCATCATAAGCTTTAGTGCAAAATCAAATGAAGGATTTACTAAAGAATTAGCAATTGATGTTGTAAAAGAAGTTGGTCTTACTGCTATTTATCGAGATATAAAGGCTTCTGATATTCCAAGTCATTTTTTACCATGTATTTTATTTGATGAAGAAGATAGACCTTTTATCTTAAAAAGAAAAGGTAAAGAGTGTTTTTTACATGACCCTGTTAGTAATAGTGAAATAAAAAAAGATGGTAGTTATTTAAAAAACTTCAAAAAAGCAATTTTAGTATTTAGAGATCCTAAAAAAGAGAAAATACTAGATGAAGTAAAAGGAAAAGAATGGTTTTGGAATCCTGTGAAGGAATTCTGGAGATCATATATAGAAATAGGATTTTTAACCCTTTTTATAAATATTTTTGCCTTGGCTGTTCCATTATTTACAATGAGTGTATATGATAGAGTTGTTCCAAATAATGCCACAGAAACTCTGTTTGTTCTAGCTATTGGTGTTGTAATAATTTTGTTATTTGATGTGTATTTTAAAAGCGTTAGAAATCATATTATTGAAAAAGTAGGAAAAGAGTTAGGTCTTACTTTAGAAGAAGAGTTATTAAAAAGAGTTTTAAGTGTTCAAGCCCAATATGATAGTATGCTTGTGGGAAGTAAGGCAAATTTATTTAGAGAATTAGCTTTAATAAAAGATTTCTTTGCTACAAAATCTGTAGTACAAGTAATAGATTTACCTTTTTTCTTTATAGCTCTTGCTGTAATATTTATAATTTCACCAATGGTAGCTTTGGTTCCACTTACAATTGCGATTATTGTAATGATTTTTAATTTTTCAATGCAAATTCCAATTTCAAATTTAAGTAAAAAAAATATAGCAAATGTACAAGCTAAACACTCTTATTTGGTTGAAACAATACAAGGAAGTGAAATAATAAAACTTTCAAATGCACGTGCAACTAAGCTATTTAATTGGCGAAATATCATTGCTGTAACTGAGTCTATCTCACATAAAATACAATCACTAAATGTATTTTCTATGAACCTTTCACAATCAGTAATACAACTAGTTACTCTTTTAGTAATCGTTGTAGGTGTATTTGAAATAGCAAATAATCAACTATCAGTTGGGGGATTAATCGCTGTTACTATTCTTTCAAGTCGGGCAATGGTTCCTGTGATTCAAGCTTCAATGATGGCAATAAGATTAAAAGAGATAAAAGAATCCCTTGATAATATAAATGAATTTTGGCATTTACCTTTAGAAAATGATAAAAATATAGAAATTGGTTTAGGTAAAATCAAAGGAAATATTGAATTTAAAAATGTTGAATTTTATTATAAAAATAGTAAATATCCATCTTTAGAAAATTGTAATATAACAATAAAAGAGGGTGAAAAGGTAGGAATTATTGGCCAAACAGGAGCAGGAAAAAGTACATTTTTACGAATACTTACAGGTCTTGATAGCCCAACAAAAGGATCTGTTTATTTAGATGGACATGAAATTTCTACAATACATCCAGTTGAAATAAGACAAAATATAGGTGTAATGCCTCAAGAACCTTTTTTATTTTCAGGTACACTAAAAGAAAATATTAAATTATCAAGTCCTATTAGTAAAGAAAAAATGATGCAGTTAATCAAAATCACTGGACTTGAAGATTTAGTTAAAAAATCAGGACAAGGTGATGGTTTACAAGTAGGTGAGCGAGGTTGTAACTTATCAGTTGGACAAAGACACTTAGTGGCCCTTGCAAGAGCTATATTAAACGATCCTCCTATTTTACTTTTAGATGAACCAACAACAGGTCTTGATGTAGGTCTTGAAAAATCTTTAATTGCACATATGAAACAAATATTATGTGATAAAACTTTAATAGTAATCACACATAGATTTGCAGCTTTAGATTTAGTTGATAGGGTTATAGTTTTAAATCAAGGTAAAGTTGTAGCAGATGGCCCAAAAAATGCAGTTTTAGCTGCATTACAAGAGAAGAAATAAAATGAATAATGGTTTATATGAAGAAAAAAAATGGAACTACTACGTTAGTGTAATTCCTATAATGTTGTTTTTTGTAATTTTTCTTACCTGGGCATCTTTTAGTGAAGTAGATGAAGCAATAAAAGGAACAGGAAAAGTAGTACCCTCTGGTCAAACAAAAATCATTCAAAATCTAGAAGGTGGAATTATCTCTTCAATTTTGGTAAATGAAGGTGATAGTGTAAAAAAAGGGGAAACAATATATACCCTTTCAAATGCTTTTTTTAGTTCAGAATTAGTTACAAAAGAGATAGACTTATTGACATTAAAAGCAGTTTTAGTAAGATTAGAGGCTTCCATTGACAATAAAACATCAGTTGAATTTCCAGAAGAATTAAAAAAAAGAATACCTGATATTGTTGAAAATGAAACTAGAATATTTTATGAAGATATGGAAAATAATCAAAGAGAAATAGATATTGCAAAAACTCAATACAATCAAAAAGATTATAAATTAAGAGAAACAAAAATTAGATTTAATAATCTTAATATTGAGTTAAATCTAGCAATAGAAAATATGAAGATTTTAGATGAATTACTAAGTAAAAAAGTAGCTTCTAAAAAAGAATATATTTTAGAATTATCAAAAAAACAAAACATTGTAACTCAAATTGATGAAACAAGAAATAGTATTCCAATTTTACAAGAAGAGATTGAAGAAGCTAGAAAAAAAATAGCGTCAGTAGAATCAGAAAATAGAAGTAAATTATTAGGCAAATATACAGAGATTAAAACAGAAATTACAAAAGCCATAGAAAAAAATAAAGCAAATGTTGATAGAGAAGAAAGAAAGTCCGTAATTTCCCCAGTTCATGGTATAATTAACAAACTTTATTTCTATACAGAAGGCGGAATTGTGAAACCTGGTGATAAAATGGCAGAGATTACTCCAATAGAAGATGCCTTAACAATCGAAGCTAAGATAAAAAGTTCGGATAGAGCATTTATTTGGGAAGGGCAAGATGTATCTGTTGAAATTACAGCATATGACTTTTCTAAATATGGATTATTAAAAGGTAAGTTACTTTCTATCTCTCCTGATAGTTTTGAAGACAGAAATGGCTCAATTTTTTATATAGCAAAAATAAAAGCAGATGTAAATCAGTTTGCACCTGATCTTCCAATCCTTCCAGGAATGGTTGCAAATGTAAATATTTTGACAGGTAAAAAAACAGTTTTACAGTACATTCTTAAACCACTTAAAGATATAAGTAAAAATGCATTAAGTGAACAATGATTCAAATTATTTAATATATTAAACTTTACTTAAGTTTAAAACAAGAGATATTAAAATATAATCTACCCAATTATGACAAAAGGATTGACGTGTTTAGTTTTATAAAAGCTATCCAAAATTTACTCAGTGAATTAAAGAAAAAAAAAGGTTTATGGTTTACAATATTAACCCTTCTATCTATATCGGGTATATCTCTTTCCATGTATTTGCTTACGTCAATGACAAGCAATATTTCGCAAGAAGTTTACGCTAACATGTCAGTTACTTATAAAAATAATTTAGATTATAAATTTGAAGATAAGCAAAAAGAACTTAGAAGTATTATTCTAGGATTAAAAGTAAATGATACATTTAAAAATAATCTAGAAAATAAACAAGTAATAGATGCCGTTATTGATACTTATAACAAAACGTTAGTTGCATCAGGTTTAGATAGTATCTCTTTGACTTATTATTCAACAGTTAATCAAACAAATCAATATAGAAATATTATAAACAGCGTAATAAATAGAAAAATATCAATATTTGGTATTGAAGTTCTTTCAGATGGCCCTAATGTTGTTTATATTGAACCTATAATATCAGGTGAAAGCGTTGTAGGGGTTGTTGAAATAAAAGAAAGTTTAATATCGATAAAAAAAGATTTTGAAAGAAATAAACAAAGTATCTTTGTCTTTTTAATGCAAGAAAAAATGATGGCAAACCTATCAATTGATGCAAAAAATGGAAGATATAGACCTGTTGTAGATGATTTACGAGTGGAAGAACAAAAATATGATGGTAGTTTTTTTGCTAATGTTATAGAAGATGGACTAGATGGCTTTAAAGAATTAAAAGATAAAGGTTATATTGTTAACAAAGAATACTTCAAAACATATAAAGAAATACTAGATGTAAATGGTGTAACTATAGGATATGCATTAATTGGAGAACAAGTACAAGGTAACGGTGGATTTGTAAATATTGTTGATAAAATGACAAAATCTGTTACGATGATAGCATTAGGTTTAGTAATATCAATATTACTATTTATGTTTTAAAAAAGGCTAGGAATGAGAAGAGTTAAAATATTAAAAGTTTTTTTTATTGTACTGTTATTTATTGCGTTTATTTTATATGCAAACTTTACTTTAATCAAAACATTTTTTATCGCTACATTAACATTTAATATTCCAATTGTAACTGTTTTTTCACTTGCTGTATTAGTAATTTATCAATCAGCAATAAGATTAACAATGCTTGCTGGTACATTTGGAATTATTGCATATAAAAAAGGTCCAAGTTTAGAGTTCTATCTAGCTGGTGTTACAAATATTATGCCAGCAACAATTGCACATATGTTTACAAGAAGAGCAAAAAAAGGTGTAATATTCTTTTCAGAACAAGAAGCTAAAGATGTAACAGAATGGTTGGAAAATCAATTCTTTAAAGAAAAAGGTTATACAGCATTCTTCGTAGGAACTTCGCTAACTCTTGGATTATTAGGTACCTTTGCAGGATTACTAGTAGCAATTGATCAAATGGGAAAAATCATTTTATCTTTTGGTGGAGATAATATTGATATGGGTGAGGTTATGACAGCCTTCTCAGGTCCATTAGGTGGTATGGCAATTGGATTTGCATCTTCACTATTTGGAGTTGCTTCTGCAATTATCTTGAATCTTTTACAATATATTCTTACAAAAAGTCAAGCAGCATTTTTAGAAGATGTACAAGAGTGGATGAAAGGTCGAATTGTTGAATCTCAAGCAATAGATACAATTGAAGATATGGGACCATCAAAAAGTGTAGCCATATCAAGCAATGAGGGTATGGCTTCTGCAGGATTCCTTGATATATTTGTAGATACAATTGGAGATTTTACTGAAAAAATGGAACACTCTAATAATATATCTCAAGATATGTTTAAAAAGATTGCCGATAGGTTAGATCAAACAGTTAGTAATACAGATAATGAATCAGCATTACTTCGAAATTTAATTGAAGTAATGAAAGAATCTAATGTAAATCAGTATTCTAGTTCTAAACTTATTGAAGAATCATTACAAGAAATTTCAACAGTAATTTTATCAGAACATAAAACTATTAAAAAAAGTTTACTTTTACAAGAAGAGAATAATAAATTATTAGTTCAGTTAATTGAAACTTTAGAAAAAAAAGATAATTCTGAGAGCAAGAGATAGTTTATGGCGTGTAAAATTGAAGAAGAATTTAATCCATGGCCATCATTTGTTGATATCTTTTCTTCTGTAATTCTTGTTTTATTATTATTTTTATTAGTAGTTCTTGCTAACTTGGGATACTATATGCAATTTAAATATAAAGTATCATATACAGGTTCAATTTCAACTAGTGAATTAATTGGAAGTCCAAGTTCAACAACAACATCTACTACAACAGAAGTTTCTACTAGTAGTAGTTCAAATGGAACAAATCCAAATTCGGATCTGAATATACAGATAATAAGCGAACAAAAACAAATGATTTTAGCTCTTCAAAATCAAATAGCTGTAGATGAAAAGGCATTAAAATCTGCAGAAGGTACCGATGAAGCTGAATCTGCAGGTATTAATGTTGCAAGTAAAAAAGCGGATACAACTGAAATACAAAAAATGATTGCAACAGATGAGTATTTTATTGTGACTTATAAGGCTGATGAGTTGTTTGTTGATGATTTAATTTCAAAACAATTAAAAGATTTCTTAAGTAAAGTAAAAAGTAAAAATGCTAATCATCAAATTTATATTTATTCATCTGATACTAAAAATCAATTAAGTGCTACAATATCTAGGCAAATATCATTAGCAAGAACAATGAGTGTAAGAAATCTTATAAAGAAGTTTGGTTATGAGAAAAAAGATATAAATATAGATTTATCTGTTTTACCTGAAATAAAAGAACCTATAGACGCTAAAAATGGCTATATATTAATTAAAACGACAAAGTAGTGTATAAATGAAAAAACAATTCATCTTTTGGATATTTTTAAGTGTTATTCTAAGTGCAAACGAAGAAAATTTTCTTAATATAAGTATTAATGAAAATACATCTGCTTATTTAGATGAACAGTTAAATAGCCCACAAATATCTAAAATGAATAGTAATGATAGATACGAAAAAGATTTTAAGACAGATATGACTAATTACAAAAAAGTGTCATTGATGGATGTTGTTTTAGAAACAGTATCTAATAGTGCTTTATTAAAAGCATCAAGAGAACAAGTAATTCAAAGTGAAATTAAACTAAAGGATGCAATAGCAGGGTATTATCCAACTTTTGGTTTTGAATCAGAAACAGGACGAACACAATCTGGAAGTAATGCAAATGATAAATTCTTTAAATACTACAACGATAGAAATTATAAATTTATTCTAAGCCAAAATATTTATTCAGGTGGAGAAACTTCTAACAATGTTAAAAGTTTAGAAAAAGAGTTAAATGTAGCTAAAAATAAATATCATCTTGTTTTGCAAGAACAAATAACAAAAGCAATAAAAGCATATTTTGATGTTGTTTTTGCATATAGAACTGTACTTGCAAGTGAAAACAATATGAAAAATCTAAATAGAATTTTAGAAATTGTTACAATCAAATATGATAATGGTGCAGCTACTATTGGAGATTTAACAGCAATAAAAGCAAATGTATCAAATGCACAAACTGCACTTACAAAAGTAAGATCTAAACTTGTTGAGTCTGTTAGATATTATGAATATATAGTGGGAAATAACTATGTAGAAACTCTTCCTTATGAGAAAAATTTTAATATTAATGTTTCAACATTTGATTTATTATATGAAAGAGGACTAAAAAGAAATAGAACAATTTTAAATTATTATGAATCAATAGAATCAGAAAAATTTAATTTAAAATCTAAAGAATCATCATTTTCTCCTAAGTTAGATTTTGAAGTTTCACTTGATAATATAATGGATGCAGAAGATGCAGAAAGTAGAGAACAAAACTTCAATGGTCTTCTTAAACTTACATTCAATTTATACAATGGTGGAAGAGATAAAAATAAGATTTTAAGCTCTTTTAGTACTATTAGAGAATTAAATTTTCAATTGGATGAAGAGAAGAAAAAATTAAAATGGAATATTTCTAAATTATTTACTTCTATAAAATCAACAAATGAATCACTAAAAAGTAATATTTCAGAAGTTATATCATTAAGAAAAATGGTCGAAGCATATTGGGATGAATTTAATTTAGGTCAACAAGATTTACAATCTTTACTTCAAGGACATAAACAATTAAATGCAGCAGAAATTGAGCTAATAAAATATGAAAGTGGTAATATTACAGATTTCTTCACATTATTAGGTTATACGGGGGATTTATTAGTATTTTTTGATATGGATCCTGAACATCCTAAATTTATTGATTTCTCAAAAAGTAATTACACACAAAATATTTATATAGATGATAAGTTTTTAACAGAAAAAGAAAGATTAGAAAGAGAAGATGAGAGAAGAAAAGATGAAGAATTAAGAAATTCATTAGCTGGAAAAGCATTAAAAGATGAAAATATTAATAACTTTATAAAAACTTTCCTTTCAGCTGATGATAACTTCTACACTATTGAAATGGCAACATTTAATAATCAAGAAGACGCAACTGCATTTATAAAAAGTAATAATTTAGATAAAAACTCATTTGCATATAGCACTGTAAATAATTTTGTACTTAATTCTAAAATTGTACATGGAATTTACGAAAATCCAGATATTGCTAAGATTGAAATGAATAAATTAGCAAAAGCTAATAATAAAAAATCATTAACGCTTGTAAAAGTAAAAGATGCGAAACAAGCATATAATGATTATATTGTAGGATTAACAGTTAAGGCTCCACCTGCAGAAATTAAAATTGTAGAGAAAATAAATACAATTGAGAAAATTAAACAAGAGAAAAAAATAGAAGAATTCCAATTTAATGAAGAAAGTAAATTAGAATTTATAAATGCTAATCCAGAAAGTTTTACTATTAATATAACATCATTTAATGATAAAAAAGAATTAGAAAAAATATTAATAGAAAAACCTAGTTTATATGAGAAGTCTTATAAATTTGATTATTTCAATGGAACTCAATTAATTAGATGGAATTATGGAGTATATAAAACATATGATGAGGCTCAAAGAGATATTCAATTATTAGGGGATAGTGGAGTTTTATATTATCCGACTGTACAAAAAGTTTCAAAAGAGCAAGGATTATATAATTCAAATATTTTACCTGATAAAAAAGAGCCAGAGAAAAAACCAGAATTTGAATATATAGAAGAGAGTTCTAAAACTGAATATAAAAAGGCAGTTCCTTTAAAAGATTATGTTCAAGAAAAACCTGTAGAAATCCAAAAACAAGTTATAGCTGAAAAACCTATAGAAGTTGAAAAGCCAGTTATGGCTGAGAAAACTGTAGAAATTGAAAAATCAGTTGTTAAAGAAAAATCAATAGAGGATTTTATAAAAAAACTAGATGAAGAAAAAGCTCAAGAAAAACTAGCTAATCCAATTGAAAGATTAGTTGAAGATAAAATAGAAGAAAAAACAATTCCAATTAAAAAACTAGAAACAAAAGTGAATGAAGCAAAAGAGGTAAATCCAATAGGTGGAGAAGAAAAGCCAAATAAATTTATTGATGATGAAGTAAGAATTATTCCAAGAAAACCAGAATTTGGCTTGGATGATGTAAAAGTTCCTACTTCTGAGGTTCAATAATGCAAAAAAATATAATAAGTAGAACAATAAAAAATATAAGCATCATTCTATTGATGTTTGTAGCTGTTTTATTTTTATTATTTTGGTCTATTTTCTTTGATTTTAAAGAAAATGCTTTTATTAATGCTAAAACAAATTATGAGTTAAACATAGATAAATATACAAATAAATTCAAAGATCCTACTCTATTATTTGATAAAACATTATTAAATGAATATAGAAAAGATGCTTTGAGTACTTCTTTTATAAGTAATATAAAAATCAAATATAATAAAATATTACTTAGTAAAGAAAGTTTGATTTATCAAACAAATAATTTCTCTCACTCTTCTTGGAATTTAGCTGACGTAACTACTGATGCAAAATTTGGGGAAATACAAAAAATAGAAGGTACATCTTTTTTTGAATTTATTCCATCTGCTAGTTTCAATCCAAATGAAAAATTAATAATTAAATATCAATTATTTAGAAATAATGAGATTATAAATTTCTTAGTTTCACTTGATTTAAATTTACTAAATAATGAAGATATAGTAAATAAAGAGGAAGATCTTTTCAGTATATATAAATATTTTTATAATATAAAATTAGATGAATCTATCACAAAAGAGTTAAAAATAGCAGATATTAATTATGCTAGTGTTGAATATACTATTAATGATTATTATTTAAAAAAAGAAATTTACGAATACTTTAATAAACTTTTATTTTTAGCATTTCTTTTATTTATTCCAATTACGATAATTGTTGTTTTTTATAGTAAATATATAGAAAAAAAATATGTAATAGAACCAATTCAATATCTTGATAAGATTGTCACAAATATTATTGAACATAAATTTATGAATATAAATGACAAAATTATAAATCAAAATAGTGAATATAAAAATCTAGTAACAAATATATCAAAGTTATCAAATAAAATAGCTTCTATGGCAAATGAATTAAATATTAATAAAGAGTCTATGGAGCGAAATTTATTAACAGATAGTTTAACAGGTTTATATGATAAAAAAATGTTTGATATTGATATGAAAAGTATGTTTGTATCTTCAGCTGAAGGTTATATCTTTTTATTAAAAATTGCAAAATTAGGCCAAATAGAAAATGTAAATGGTAGTGTAAAAACAGATGATTTTATTTTGTCTTATGTCAATGTTATAAATAATATCATTTTTCAACATAAGGATAATAAAATTACTTTTTATAGAATTCATGGTCCAGAATTTATTATCTTAGTAAAAGATTTAGAATACAACGATGCAGATACTTTTTCTAATAGTATTATTAATGGATTAAATGAAGAAATATATAAAAACTATAAATTACCTGAGAATATTTTTCATATAGGTGGAACAAAAATTGATAAGTATGGAACAATTGATTCAATTTTAGATTCAGTAAATAGTGCTTATTTAGATGCGGTTTCAAGTGGTATAAATTCTTATAAAATTGTTGAAGAAAATCTTATTCATAATGAAATAGAAAAAACAGAAGAAAAAGTAAAATATATTATAAATAATAACTTTTTTAATATATCATTTGCCTATGATTCTTATTCTTTTGATGATGAGTTATTATTAAGGGAATTAAAACCAATATTAAGAGATGAAAATGGTAATGAAATAGCAATTGGATCATTTATGTCAATTAGTGAGAAATTACATTTAAATACTACTTTTGATAAGCAAGTTATTGTCAAAGCTCTAGAGTATATTAGAAAAAATAAAATAAACTATAAAATAGCTATTAATCTATCAATTAAAACTATAGTAGA
>RRZU010685465.1_pt1 | contig 13320 bp, 11 predicted proteins | sample 2165561 | NCBI WGS metagenome assembly RRZU01 (sample SAMN10456909, study PRJNA506462) | wastewater metagenome | isolation source: wastewater sludge | place: USA: Moscow, Idaho
CCCCGCGCCGCGGCATCACCCACAGGGGGTGGCCTGACGGACGGGGCGCCACGGAGCCGCCCGGCACCCGCGGCCACCGTTCGGGCAAGCGCCCCCGGCACCCGCGCCCACCGCCCGGGCAAGCGCCCCCGACACCTCAGGCCACGGCCGACAGCGCCGCAAGCAGGGCCGCGCAGGAGGGGACCCGGGCGATGCCCGGAAGCGCGACCGCCTCGATGGTGCGCGCCCCCAGCCCGGGAACGTCCACGGCCGTGACGCCGGGGTGCGCGTGGGCGTCCAGGGAGGATGCGGGCAGGGCCGCAACGGCCAGCCCTTGGGCGACGAGGGCTTGGACGACGACGTAGTCGTCGGTGGTGTGATGGATGCGCGGGGTGAACCCGGCCGACGCGCAGATCCGCAGCAGGTGGGCGCGGCAGCGGGGGCACCCCGCCGCCCACACGGCCTCCCGCAGATCCCGCAGGTCGTGAACGGCATCCGGCCCCGCGGCGTCGCCGCGGGCGGGCACCACGAGCCGGACGGCCTCGACCGCGAGCGGGACGCCGACCAGCCCGGGCGCGGCGTCCTCGTGCTCGTAGCGGAACGTGAGCGCGAGGTCGGCGGTACCGGCACGCAGCGCCTCGATCGCCTCGGGAGGCTCCGCCTCGCTGAGTTCGACCGCGACGCCCGGGTGGCTGTGCTCCAGTGCGGCGAGCGCGCGCGGCACCACCGTGGCCAGCGCGGACGGGAACGCGACCAGCCGGACCCGGCCCGCGCCGGCGAGGGTGAAGTCGACCATCTCCGACTCGGCTGCGGCCAGGAGGGCCGCCACCTCGTCGGCCCGCCTCAGCAGCGTCTGACCAGCGTCGGTGAGCGTGACGCCCTGGGTGGTGCGGCGGAACACCGGCGTGCCGATCTCGCGTTCGAGCCGGGACATGTGCTGGCTCACCGCGGGCTGGGTCCAGCCGAGTTCCCGCGCTCCCGCGGAGAACGAGCCTGCCCGGGCGATCACCCGGAACAACAGCAGCCGACGTGCGTCCATGCCATAAGTGTTGCTTATGCCCGGGTGAGTTTCTCGGCCTTCCGGCATCTGAGGAGCACGACCAGGATCGTTCCCGAGCGACGCAGAGGAGAAGAACGCCATGCAGACCATCGGCATCATCGGCGGAATGAGCTGGTATTCGACGATCAACTACTACCGGATCATCAACGCCCGGGTTCAGGAGGTGCTGGGCGGCCACCACAGCGCCCGCATCCTGATCGACTCGCTCGACTTCGACGCCGTGCGCGCCTGCCAGCTCGCCGAGGACTGGGAGGCTGCGGGGGCCATGCTGGCGGCGTCCGGACGGCGGCTGCAGGACGCGGGGGCCGACACCGTGCTGATCGGCACCAACCTGATGCACAAGGTCGCTCCGGCCGTGACGGCCGCACTGGACGTCCCGCTGCTGCACATCGCCGACGCCGTCGGCGCGGCCGCGCGGCGCAACGGCTACGACCGGCTCGCCGTGCTGGGCACCAAGTGGGTGATGGGCGAGAGCTTCTACGCCGACCGGCTGGCCGGGTTCGGCATCACGGCCCTCACCCCGGCCCCGGAACGGCACGATGTGCTCGACGCGATCATCTTCGACGAGCTCACCCAGGGTGTCGTCACCGACGCCAGCCGCGCGATGTTCGTCGCCGAGATCGAGAAGCTGGCCGCCCGGGGGGCCCAAGCCGTCGCCTTGGCCTGCACGGAGATCGAACTCCTCATCTCCCCGGCCGACTCGCCGTTGCCCGTCCTGGACTCCATGGCCACGCACGCCCTGGCGGCCGCGGAGGTCTGCCTGGAGCCCGTCAGCGCCTGACAGGCGCCGCGCCACCTCACAGGTCGCGGCGCCGGTACCAGCGGATCGACAGCGCACCCGAGCCGACCAGCGCGGCCGCGGTGGTGAGCACCAGCGCCGGGAGTCCCCAGCCCGGCAGACCGGACTGCGTGGCGACCGAGAACTGCAGGATCGAGGCGCCGCCCATGACGACGCAGAACATGGCCAAGGCGAGCACCAACAGGATGAAGCGCGCCTTGGTGTAGCCGCTTCGGAAGCACACCGGCGCCTGGATGGCGATCATCCATCCGACGCCGCACCAGACCCCGAGGGCGGCCTCGGGCAGCCCCGCCCAGGCGTCGGCCCCCGCGCGCCAGGCGGCCAGCGGGTAGGCCAGGACGCCGAGCAGCGTGCTCACCAGTGCCGCGGTCAGGAGCGTCGCATAACGACCGATCACCACCTGGGCCCGCGTGAGGCGCACCAGCCCATACAGCGTGTCGAGGCCGGAGCGCTCGTCCAGGGAGAACAGGTACGAACTGACCAGCATCGTGACGATGACCGCCGCGATCGACAGCGTGGCGGTGGGGTACCCGGCACTGCCCAGTTGCCCGACCGCCACGCCGAGCACGGCCGCCCCGATCAGGGGGAGCGTGTAGGGACGCACCGAGCGGGCGTCCAGCGCCATGAAACCGAGGGTGTTCACAGGTCGATTCCTTCCACGGGGACCGCGAGGGCTTTGGCGACGTCGTCGACGTCGGCGGCCTCGACGAGCACGCTCGGCGGCAGGCCTGCGGTCTGGTCCGCCGCCACGAGGGCGGTGAAGTTGGTGGCCGTGCGGCGTACGCCGATCAGGACGTCGGGCAGGCGATCCAGCTCCTCGCGCACGCCCCTCACCGCGAAGAAGTCCTCGGTGAGCTGGTCCATGGGCCGGTCGAGCACGACCTGCCCTTGCCGCAGGGCCACGACCTGATCGGCCAGCCCCGGCAGGTCGGAGGGGATGTGGGTGGAGAACAGCACCGAGTGCTCGGGGTCCACCATGAACTCCCGGATGACCTGGAGCACCTGCTCGCGGGCCAGCGGGTCGAGACCGCTGGTCGGCTCGTCGAGGACCAGCAACTGTGGACACGCGGCCAACGCGACGGTGAGCTTGAGCTTGCTCGCCTCCCCACGCGAGAGCTCCTTGATCCGGCCGCTCCAGGGGAGCTCGAAGCGCTCCACGAGCTGGCGCGCCAGCGCGTCGTCCCAGGCGTCCGCGGTGGGGCGCAGCGCGCGCAGGGCCTCCCCGACCCGCCAATCGGGCACGAAGTAGGAGGTGTCCAGCACCGCGCGGACGCCCGCAGGCAGGGTTTGCGGATCGGCCCCGAGGATCGTGACGTCGCCGCCGGCGGGCGCGATGAGGCCCAGCAGGATCTTGATCAACGCGGTCTTGCCGGAGCCGTTGGCCCCGAGCAGCGCCGTGACGTAGCCGTACGGCAACGTGAGATCCACGGGGCCGAGCCGGAAGCGACCTCGGTCTTTGACAAGGCCGCGCAGTTGCGCGGCGACGGGCGTGGTCATGGGTGTGGTTGCTCCTCGTCCCAGAGGCGGGACAGTCGTTGAGTCAGATCGTCGATCGGGCGGCCCCCCAGCCGTGCAGCGATGATGGCCGCGCGCAGGGACTGGTCGATGCGGACGTCGAGGTGAGCGCGGACCCGGTGCGGGTCGACGTCGAGCACCACGGTGCCGCGGCCCTGACGCGCGCCGATGATCCCTTCGGCCACCAGGTCGTTGTAGGCGCGCGTGACGGTGATCAGGCTCACCTGCAGGTCGCGGGCGAGTTCGCGTTGGGAGGGAAGCGGCTGACCGGGAGTCAGGGCGCCGCCGTAGACGGCGCTGCGGACCTGATCCTTGATCTGCTCGTACATCGGGGTTCCCGATGTGGTGGACAAGACGATGTGCACATACTGAATATATTGCATATATACAGTTGGGTCAACGCTGCTGCTCCTGAGTCAGGTCCGCTCCGCGACGCCCCCGCCCGCTCGCAACCCCGCCACGGCTAGGGTGCCGCCATGACCACCCCCGCCAGGCCCGCAGCCCCCGCGATCCGCCGGGTGGTCCGCTGGAACGTCGCCGCCGTGGCCGCCCTGCACGTGGCTGCGCTGACACTGTTCCTCGGCGGTCACCTCCTGGGCACCGCCGGACTGGCGATGATCGCGTTCGCCTACAGCCGGGGGCTGCTCCACGCCCTGGACGCCGACCACCTGGCGATGATCGACGGTTCCACGCGCAAACTGCTCGGCGAGCAGCGTAATCCGGCCGGGGTCGGGCTGGCGTTCTCCCTGGGCCACTCGACGGTGGTGCTGGCCGCCGGCGTCGCCGTGGTGCTCGGCGCCGCCTGGGTGAGGGAGGCGATCGACCCGGACACCCAGCTCGCGACCGTCCTGGGCAGCATCGGTGCGGGAGTCTCCGCGACCTACCTGCTCGCCGTCGCCGCCGCCAACACCCCGCTGCTGGTGGCGGCCGTGCGCGGTGCGGACGCGGTGGGGCACACCCACGCGCTGGCCCCGACCGGCTGGTGGGGCCGCCTGCTCATGACGCCGCTGTCGCGGGTGCGCCACGCGGGGCACGTGTACGCCTTCGGACTGCTGTTCGGGCTCGGTTTCGACACCGCGTCCACAATCTCCCTGCTCATGCTCACCGCGTCGGCCTCGCCCGCCGGGGTCCCCCCGGTCGCCTTGCTGTGCCTGCCGCTCGCGTTCGCCGCGGCGATGACCCTCGGCGACTCGATCAACGCTCACGTCATGCTGCGGGTCTACACCGCGGCCGAGACCTCGGCCCGGCGACGGCTCAACATCGCGCTGCTGATCGTCTCCATCACTTCGGCCGTGCTCGTGGCGGGCGCGACGCTCACCGGGCTGGTCGGCGCCTGGACCGGGATCGCCGTGCCCGAGTTCGACACCACCTGGTTCGGGTGGGGTCTCGCCGCCCTGGCCGCGCTCGGCGCCCTGTGGCTGGGCTGGCTCCGGTTCCTCGCCCGGCGCGCCGGGCCCCACCCTCCCCTCAAGCGATAGAGTGAGGATTGCCCTGCTCGGCACACCCCCGCCCTGAAGGAAACCCCGATGCCACGCCTTCGCCTGCTCGGCAGCCTGCTGCTCGCCGCGCTCCTCCCCCTCACCCTGACCGGCTGCGCCACCGTCTACGACCCGGATGCGGTCACGCCTGCCCGCTGGGTACGCGAGCCCAGTTACTCGGCGGCCGTCGTGGACGCCGTCGGCGCCGACGAGGCTGCCGCGGCCTGGCGGTTCGCCGTCGACTTCGCCCTCGCCCACCAGTTCCAGGAAGACCTGATGGACCCGGCGCACCCGCCGACCGCCGACCAGCTCGCCCGAACAGTGCTCGATGACCTCAGCGAGACCGCCAAGCCGTACTGGACGGAGCAAGCCGCCCTCGCCGTCCAGGGCGACTCGACGGCCCGAGGCAACCTCAACGTGCTGCAATTCAGCGGCTGGAGCCCCCGCGCCCAGGTCACCAAACCGGGCCGGGACACGATGCTGCGGACCCAGGCCATCGAACGCGGGGCCGTCGACTATGACGCCACGACCGAGGAGATCACCGTCCGGTTCAGCTACCGGGCCATCGTGCAGATGTCCGCCCAGGGACGCCCCGTGCGGCTCCACGCGAAGAACCGGCCCACCTACTGGCTCGCCCGCCAGCCTGCTGGCGGCCACCTGATCGACAGCTACCAGGGATCCCTCGTCATCGACGAGGTGTGACCGGGCCCGACACGACCCGTACCCTCACCTCGACCCCGGGCGCGACCGCGACGGCGGCCACCACTCCCGGCGGCGACCATCGGCCCAGCCCGAACACCGCCAGGGGCCGGAACCCGGGGACCCGGACGAGGCGACGACCACCCTCGAACGTCGACATGGGGACGCTCAGCCCGACCCCGTGCGCCTTAAGCACGGCCTCCTTCCGCGTCCAGTCGCGGTAGAGCCGTCCCGACCAGTCGGGCACCCCCCGTGCCCGGACGCGCTCCGCAGGAGTCCAGACCCACTCGGCCAGGGCCTCCAGTCCGGACCGCCCGAACCGGCGTTCGACGTCGACGCCGACGGGGCCGCCGGCCAGCGCGACCGCCCCCCAGCCGTCCGTGTACGACAAGGAGACCGAGGGCGCCCCCGGCCACGGCAGCACGGGCCTGCCATGATCGGTCCCCCCGCAGACCCCGCACCGGCGCCCCAGCTCCCAGCCGGGAGCGACGAACGAGGGTGCCAGGACGGCATCCAGGAGGCGACGCCCCCGCAGGGAGCCGCGCACCAGCCAGACATCGCAGCGCGGCGCCCTCACCCGCGCGCCGGAGCGGGTGGTTCGGACGGCAGCCAGCGCTTGACCGTCGAGGTGAAGACCCCCAGGACCATCTCCAGCGGCCCCCTGGAGAACCACAGCCGCCACAACCCCGCCGCCACCAGCAGGATCGCGAACTTCACCAGCAGCGACAGCCAGGAGGCGTCGGCCAGGACCGGAACCTGCAGCATGAGGAGGTGCCCCACGTACGCGCTCAGCGGCATCGACCCGAGGGTGGTGAGCGGGCGCAGCGGACGGGCGACCACGCGCCCGACGATGAGGCAGGCGCCAAGCACGCCGCAGGCGATGCCCAGGGTGAACAGCAGATCGAGCGGGGTGCCGGTGTGGGGCGCCAGGACCGCATTCCACCACCGGGTCGTCGTCGGCAAGGTGCCGCCCGCCCCCCACACCAGGATGTCGGTGTAGGCCTCCAGGGACATGCTCCGCGACGCCACGGCGGCGAGTTGCGTGCGACCACCGACCACGTCGAGAAGCAGCCAGCCCGCCAGGGAGGCGAACGCGGCGAGGGCCGCCCCCAACGCGAGGAGCGAGGCGGCGACGTGGCGGCGTCCGATGGCGGTGCGGCCGATCCCCAGCCCGACGCAGGCGTACGCGAACCAGGTCAACGCCGGGAAGGTGCCGGTGAGCATCACGGTGACCAGGCTCCCGGCGGGGTCCGCGGCGAGATCCACCAGGGTGAGGTTCGGGTTCGACGCCAGCGCCGCGGAACCTGGCAGCTCCCAGGTTCGCCGGATGACGTGGCTGACCAGCGGCGCACCGACGGCGGCCAGCAGACCCAGGACCAGGTCGAACCGTGCGCTCGCCCGCAGGATCGGGACGAGCATGACGAACAGCACCGCATAGGTGGGCAGGATGATGCTGGCCTGGTCCGCATCCACGAGCAACCCCAGCAACAACCCGAGCGTCCCGATGAACAGGGTCCGCACCACGAGGTTGAGGGCCGCGCCGGTCCAGGCCCGCCCGCTCGGGGGGTGGTTGCGTCCGGTGGTCAGGCCCACCCCGACACCGGCCAGGACGGCGAACAGCGCCGCCGAGTTCCCCGAGGCGACGATCCACGCCAGGGGGCGCATCCCGTCGTCCGATACGAGGGGCGTCAGATGCACCGTCATCATGCCCAGCACCGCCAGCGCGCGTGCCAGATCGAGCCCGGCGACCCGGATGCGGGTGGCGCGGGGTGGGGGCGGGGGCGACGGCTCGGCGGCGCACGCGTGCGCGAGGGTGCCGCCCCGGGCGGGGATGTCCGGCGGGAGGCTCGGTGCCGGGGGGGGGTCCGCCGAGCGGGCCCGCTGCGGCACGGCCGTCATCGCGGACCGCCGACGCTCGCCGCCTCCCCGGGTGGCGGTGGCGCCGTGGTGTCCGGACGCGCGGGAATGCCGATCCAGCGCGTCCCTGGGGGGATGTACTCGCCCTTCATCACCAGCGACAACGGCGCCAGCTCGGCATGGGAACCCAGGGTCGCGCCGTAGAGGACGATGCCGCGGACGCCCATCGAGCTACCTTCCTCCAGCCGCACCCGGCCCATCTTCATCACCCGGTCCTCGAACAGGTGCGTTTGGAGGGAGACATGGGCCCCGACGGCGACATCGTCGCCGAGGTGAACCAGGTCGAACTCGGTGAGGTAGGTGGTGTCCAGCAGGACGCGCCGGCCGACGGTGACGCCGAACAGGCGCAGCATCGGCGCGAGCATCGGGGTCCCGGTCAGGGTCTGGAGCAGCACGGGGACGGCGGTCGCCTCGTAGATGCCGGTCATGAACTCGGTGCGTCGCACGAAACCGCTCCACAGCGCCTCGACCCGTGGCCGGTACCGCCCCAGCAGCAGCCACTTCATCCCGGCCACCACCAGCACGGTGAGGACCGAGAAGCCGAGCGCGACGAGGGGGGTGGCGGCGACGGTCAGCCAGGCGGGGGTCTCCGCCGCCAGGAACGACACCACCATCAGCGTGCCGAAGGTCGACAGCCCCAGCAGCGTTCCGGGCAGCGTGATCCGGACGAACTCCACGATGTAGCGCAGCACGACCTTCCAGCGCGGCGGCGCGAACGTGGTCGACTCGTCGAACTCCTCATAGATCTCCCGTTTCGGCAGGAAGATCGCCGGGGATCCGAGCCACGAGGTCCCGGCCGGCATACCGGCTGTGGGCGGGATCGACATGACACCGATCAGGGAGTCGTCGCCCATGGAACTGCCGCAGGGGACGAAGGCCGCGTTGCCGACGAATGCACGGTCGCCCACCGAGGTCGGACGGAAGGCGACGTGGCCGTTGGCGTAGATGGCGGCGCCGACCGAGCCCATGTCGGCGACGAAGGACCCCTCCCCCAGGCTCAGCAGGTCGGGGTCGATGTTGGCGATGGTCGCGATCTCGGTGTTGCGGCCGATGTGGGCGCCGAGCCGTCGCAACCAGTGAGGGGTATAGAGCGTCCCGAACAGCGAGTTGGTGAGTTCGAGGTTGACGCCGAGCAACTGGTCGGAGAACCACTTCTCCACGCCGAGCGTCGAGCGCAGGTGGTGGATGCCGATGGGCGTCTTCTCCAGGGCGAACCGCCGCATGATCAAGATGAGGGTGCACACCGTCGCGACGAACAGGGGCCCGGTGGCCACGGTGGCCCACAGCGCGGCCATGTGGTCGAACGACATCAGCATCGTCCACACCAGCACGACGGCCGGGACGAGGGCGCCCATGGGCAACAGTTCCAAGGCGGCGATGCTCAGCAGGAACCGCTGCCGCTGGGGGCCGCCCCACGTGGTGGGCGCGCGCGGGCAGGTGAGCATCTCACCGACCACCGGGTCGGCCTCCCGGGCGCCACGGGCCGCGGGTGACCCGTCCCACCATTCGCGGGCCGGCACGCGGACTCCCTGGGGCAGCAACGACTGGTCGCCCAGGACGCCGTGCGCCCCGACGCGAGCGCCGGGCGCGAGCACCGCGTTGGCGCCCACCATGGCGTGCCGGCCGACGACGATCCGGCCGATGTGCAGCCAGCCGCCGTGAATCTCGTAGCCAGCAAGGTGTGTGGCGTAGCCGACGGTCGCGTTGGCGTCGACGGTGATCAGGCTCGGCAGCGGGATCTCGGCGGTGCCCAGGTGCGCGCTCGCCGCTACCTCGGCGCCGCACCAGCGCAGGTAGGTGTTGGCGTAGGGCGACCCGGCGAGCCGCGGCATCGGAGACAGGGACATCGCCCGGGTCACGATCCACACGCGCAGGTGCATCAGGCCGTACAGCGGGTGGGCTCCCTCCTCGATGCGGCGCCCGAACAAGACGGCGGCCAGCGTCGGCAGCCCCCACCGGGAGACGAGGTAGGAGACGGGCACGCTGAGCATGAGTTCGACAAGCATCGCGATGCTCGGCTCGCCTTCGTTCAGCGCGTAGATGACGCCGATGGGAAGCATGGCGACGGCGACGAAGAGCACGATCCAGGCCAGCTGGCCCAACCCGAACGCCACGATCCGGCCGGTGCTCGGGCGTGGCGGCCGCCGCGCCGCGACGGCTTCGGCGGTGTCGCCGCTCCCCCGGTCGGGTCCGCTCGACTCCAGGTGGGCGGCGAGCCGCCGGATGGTGGGGTGCTCGTAGAGTTCGGGAACGGCCAGGCCCGCCATCCCGAAGCGGCCGCTGCGACGCAGTGCCGAGACCAGCGTGGCGGCGACGAGTGAATGCCCGCCCAGGTCGTCGAACAGGTTGGCGGTCACGGAGAGGGCATCGGGCGGCAGCCCCAGGGTGTCCGCCCACGCGGCCTGGAGGAAGGTCTCGATCTCGCCGTCGGCCGGAACGTACTCCCCGACGCTCACCAGCGGGTCGGTCGCCGGGCGCGGGAGGGCCTTGCGGTCGGCCTTCCCCGAGGGCATGAGCGGGATGGTGTCGATCACGTCGATGTAGTCGGGAACCATGTAGGGCGGCAGCTTGCCGCGGGCGTGATCGTGGAGGGCGTGCCGCAGCGCATCCACGTCGTCGACACGGCGGGCCAGCAGGACGAAGGCGGCGAGGCGTCCGCCGTTGCTCTCCTTGTCGATCAGGGTGACGACGGCGGCCTGAACGGCGTCGTTCTCCTGCAGGGAGGTCTCGATCTCGCCCAGGTCGACGCGGTGGCCGCGCACCTTGACCTCCGCGTCGGCGCGTCCCAGGTATTCCAGTTCACCGTCGGCGGTGAGCCGGACCAGGTCTCCGGTGCGGTACAACCGGTCGCCGTGCTCGTTGGTGATGAACTTGGCGGCGGTGAGTTCGGGCCGGTTGAGGTAGCCGATCGCGACGCCGACGCCGCCGATGGCCAGTTCCCCCACCGCCCCTGCGGGGACGGGGCGGCCGTCATCGTCCAGGAGCGCGGCGAAGTAGGTGGGCAGCGGGACGCCGATGGTGACCGGGCGCCCCGGCACGAGTTCGGCGTAGGTGCAGGAGGAGGTGCACTCGGTCGGGCCGTAGGTGTTCAGGATGCGCCGGTGGGGACCGCCCCAGCGTTCGACGAGCCCCTGCGGGCAGGCCTCCCCGCCGAGGTTGAGGGTGCGCAAGAGGGGCAGATCGCGGTCGACGGTCGCCAGGACGGTCGGGACGCCGTGGTAGAAGGTGACCCGGTTCTCCTCCAGGAAGTCGGCCAGCCCGCTGCCGACCTGCCGGCCGTCGACGGGGCCCGCGACCATCGTGGCGCCGACCCCCCAGGTGGGCCACAGCTCCTCCAGCGAGAAGTCGAAGGCGATCGTGAGGCCCTGATAGACGCGGTCGGTCGGCCGGACGTCGTAGATCTGGATGACGACGTCGACGAAGTTCGTGATGGCCGAGTGCGGCACGAGGACACCCTTGGGGCGGCCGGTCGAGCCGGACGTGTAGATCACGTAGGCCTCGGGATCACCGCCCCGGTCCACCTGGGGCCGCGACGGGGAGGCGAGGGCGATGTCGTCGGCTTCGGCGTCCACGACGACCAGCGGGACCCCCGATTCCCGCGCCACGTCCGCTTTCTCCGCAACGGTGACGAGGCACACCAGGGAGGCATCGGAGGCGAAATACTCGACCCGATCAGCGGGTGCCGCCGGATCGATGGGAACGTATGCCGCTCCGGTCTTGACGACACCCAGGACGGCGACGTACATGTCACGCGAGCGAGGAATGTAGATTCCGACGCGGCATCCGGGGCCGGCGCCGCGCCTCATCAGGTGATGCGCGAGGCGATTGGCTCGGGTTTCGAGATCCCCGTAAGTGTCCTCCTCTCCCGCACACACCAGCGCGATCCGGGCAGGATCGTGGTCGACCGATCGCTCGAAGAAGTCGATCAGCCGGTGGGGACGGTGCGAGGAGTCCACCTCATCACGGGGGAGGAGATATTCCTGGTGAACATGCAAAGACGCCGGGGTAAACGTGAGTGACATGGAGAAGAGAAACCTTCAATTGTGGGGGGGGTGTTGCCTCCCGGCGGAGCGAATCCGTCATTCCGGTCAGGCATGGCGATGCTAGCAAGATCTCTCAGCTTTTTCCCAGGTGAACTGGACGATATCTACTCACCCGCCCGTTTCCCCTAGCCACTGACGCTGCCCTGGCTGGAGGCCCCGCGCGGCTGACCAGGTGAGCGGCTCCCGCAGCCCACAACCGCCGAGGACGGCGTGGGCGGGGGCGACGCTGCCGTGCGCGGCGCGCACGGCCCAGGACCAGCGGGCGAGCACGACCCCGCCCACCTTCGGGCCCGGAGGCCTCCGGCGCCTCCGCTCACCGGCCACACACACCCGAGACAAACGGCTGCAACCGCGTCCGGGCGAGCTGGCCAAGCCCCCTCAACACGCGTATATTTACCGCCAGAGCGGCGTTGAGCCGGAAAAATACCATTGAACTGGGAGTGAACGATGCGTTTCTTGTTCCTGAGCCTGCGGGCGGCGATGGTCGGGGGCATGGGTAAGCACATGGCTGAGATCGTGTTCCACGACCAGCCGCGCTGATCGACCCCGATCGCACGACACCGGCGCCGAGACCACCTGGGTCTCGGCGCTTTTTCGCGCCCCGCGGGCACCCGCGCCCGGCTGGCTCCCGGCCCACCCCTCCCCATACGCTGGTAGGTATGGTTGAGCCCTTTGATGCCGTCGACGTCATCCGGACCAAGCGAGAACGTCAGACCTTGTCCGACGATCAGATCGCCTGGGTGATCGACGCCTACACCCGCGGCGTGGTCGCCGACGAGCAGATGTCCGCCCTCGCGATGGCGATCTTCCTCAACGGAATGGGTCGCCCCGAGATCGAGCGCTGGACGCGCGCCATGATCGAGTCCGGGGAGCGGCTCGACTTCACATCGCTGGGCGCGACCGCCGACAAGCACTCCACCGGCGGGGTGGGCGACAAGATCACACTGCCCCTGGTGCCGCTGGTGGCCGCCTTCGGCGTCCGCGTGCCGCAACTCTCGGGCCGTGGCCTGGGGCACACCGGCGGGACGCTGGACAAGATGGAGTCCATCCCCGGCTGGCGGGCCAACCTCTCCAACGAGGAGATGTTCACGATCCTGCGCGAGGTGGGCGGCGTCATCTGCGCGGCAGGCTCCGGCCTGGCTCCCGCCGACAAGAAGCTGTACGCCCTGCGGGACACCACCGCCACCGTCGACTGCATCCCGCTGATCGCCTCCTCCATCATGAGCAAGAAGATCGCCGAGGGCACCGGGGCGTTGGTGCTCGACGTCAAGACCGGCGCGGGGGCCTTCATGAGCGACGAGTCCCGGGCGCGCGAACTGGCCCGCACCATGGTCGATCTCGGCACGGACGCCGGGCTGACCACCATCGCGTTACTCACCGACATGTCGACTCCGCTCGGGCTGACCGTCGGCAATGCGCTGGAGGTCCGCGAGTCGGTCGAGGTGCTCGCCGGGGGCGGCCCCGCCGACGTGATCGAGTTGACCGTCGCGCTGGCCCGGGAGATGCTCACCGCGGCGGGCCGGCCGGACGCCGACGTCGAGGCCGCACTGGCCGACGGGCGCGCCATGGATGTATGGCGTCGCATGGTCTCCGCCCAGGGCGGGGATCCGGATGCGCCGCTGCCCACCGCGGCCGACACGCACGTGCTGCGCGCCGAACGCGACGGGGTCGTGGCCGCCATCGACGCCCTGGACGTTGCGGTCGCCGCCTGGCGGCTCGGCGCTGGCCGGGCACGCAAGGAGGATCCGGTGGACGCCGCCGCTGGCATCGAGTTGCACGCGAAGCCGGGCGACGCCGTCCGCGCCGGTCAGCCCCTCCTGACCCTGCACA
>RRZU010879675.1_pt1 | contig 13319 bp, 10 predicted proteins | sample 2165561 | NCBI WGS metagenome assembly RRZU01 (sample SAMN10456909, study PRJNA506462) | wastewater metagenome | isolation source: wastewater sludge | place: USA: Moscow, Idaho
GAATCGGACAGTCCGCCGCGCCGCCGGCGCGCACCGCCATCCATTCGCGGGGATTGAGCACGTTCGCCGGCGGCGTCCACAGCACCGCGCCGCAACTGCCCATCTCCACCACCGCATTGCGCGCCAGCGGGAAGTGCGCCTGGCTGCGCTGTTTGGCGTCCAGTTCGGCGGCGACGAAGCGCGCTTGCCCGTTGCGCACCACATGCGCCTCCAGGACGCTGCGCTGGCCGTCGGCCAGCTCGACCACCCGCACGTAATGGCCGTCGGCCCGCGGGATCGCCGCCGGCGCCTGCTCGTCGGCGCAGCCGCCGAGCAGCAGCGCGGCCAGCAGCAGCGCAGGCGTGGGGCGAGACATGAACGGCATCGTTTCCTCCTTGTGCGTCCTCTCGGCAGGGCGGGCGTGCCGGCGCGCGGACTGCCGGCCACCGTGCGCCGAAAAACCGGCGCCACCCATACGTCAACATTACTCCAGTGGCCGGCAAAAGGCAGCGGCCCGCCTCGATTGCCGCGAACGTCAAGGCGGCCTAGCATCGAGACAAACGACAACAACCACCGGAGATTCGCCCATGGCCAAGGCCCGTTTCAACTGGGAAGACCCGCTGCTGCTCGACCGGCAGCTGAGCGACGAGGAACGCATGGTGCAGGCCAGCGCGCGGCAGTTCGCCGCCGGGCACCTGGCCCCGCGGGTGCTGCAGGCGTTCCGCCAGGAAACCACCGACCCGGCGATCTTCCGCGAGATGGGCGCGCTCGGCCTGCTCGGCGCGACCCTGCCCGCCGAGTACGGCGGCAGCGGCCTCAACCAGGTCTGCTACGGGCTGATCGCCCGCGAGATCGAGCGCATCGACTCGGGCTACCGCTCGATGATGAGCGTGCAGTCCTCGCTGGTGATGCTGCCGATCTTCGAGTTCGCCCACGAGACGACCCGCCGCCAGTACCTGCCCAGGCTGGCCAGCGGCGAGTGGATCGGCTGCTTCGGCCTGACCGAGCCGGACCACGGCTCCGACCCCGGCGCCATGGCCAGCCGGGCGCGCAAGGTCGACGGCGGCTGGCGGCTGTCCGGGCGCAAGACCTGGATCACCAACAGCCCGATCGCCGACCTGTTCGTGGTCTGGGCCAAGGACGAGGCCGGCGAGATCCGCGGCTTCGTGCTGGAGAAGGGCTGGGCCGGGCTGTCCACCCCGGCCATCCACGGCAAGGTCGGCCTGCGCACCTCGATCACCGGCGAGATCGTCATGGACAGCGTGTTCGTCCCCGAGGACAACGCCTTCCCCGAGGTGCGCGGCCTCAAAGGCCCGTTCACCTGCCTGAACTCGGCGCGCTACGGCATCGCCTGGGGCGCGCTGGGCGCCGCCGAGGCCTGCTGGCACACCGCGCGCCAGTACGTGCTGGACCGCCAGCAGTTCGGCCGCCCGCTGGCCGCCAACCAGCTGATCCAGAAGAAGCTCGCCGACATGCAGACCGAGATCTGCCTGGCCCTGCAGGGCTGCCTGCGCCTGGGGCGGATGAAGGACGAGGGCAGCGCGGCGGTGGAGATCACCTCGATCATGAAGCGCAACAGCTGCGGCAAGGCGCTGGAGATCGCCCGGAACGCCCGCGACATGCTCGGCGGCAACGGCATCAGCGACGAGTTCGGCGTGGCCCGCCACTTGGTCAACCTGGAGGTGGTCAACACCTACGAGGGCACCCACGACATCCACGCGCTGATCCTCGGCCGCGCGCAGACCGGCATCCAGGCGTTCTTCTGAGCGCGGCGCCGGGCCGCGCTCAGGCGTGGCCCAGGTACCAGCGCCAGTCCTGCTCGCCGACCTCGGCCATGAACTGGCGGTATTCCTCCTGCTTGATCGCCAGGTAGACGCGGTGGAAATCCGCGCCGAGGGCCTCGCGCGCCCAGGCCGACCGCTCCAGCGCGCGCAGCGCGCTCAGCCAGTCGGTGGGCAGCGTCTCGCGCGCCTGGGCGTAGCCGTTGCCGTCGATGGGAGCGCCGGGATCGAGCCCCTCGCGCAGGCCGCGGCGGATGCCGGCCAGCAGCAGCGCGGCGGCGAGATAGGGATTGGCGTCGGCGCCGCAGATGCGGTGCTCGATGTGCCGGCCGGCCGCCGGTCCGCCCGGCACGCGCAGCGACACGGTGCGGTTGTTCACCCCCCAGCTTTTCGCCAGCGGCGCGTAGCTGTTGGCCTGGAAGCGGCGGAACGAGTTGGCGTTGGGGCAGAACACCGCCAGGCCGTCGTCGAGGGTCTCCAGCAGGCCGCCGATGGCCTGGCGCAGCAGCGGCGTTCCCGTCGGCTCCTCGCTGGCGAACAGGTTGTTGCCGGCCGCGTCGGCCAGGCTGACGTGTAGGTGCAGGCCGCTGCCGGCCAGCTCGCCGAACGGCTTGGCCATGAAGCAGGCCTGATGGCCGTGTTTGTGCGCCACCCCGCGCACCAGGCGCTTGTAGCGCACCGCCTCGTCCATCGCCTGCAGGGCATCCGTGCGGTGTTCGAGGGTGATTTCCACCTGTCCCGGCGCGTACTCGGAAATCGCCGTGCGCGCCGGCAGGTTCTGCGCGGCGCAGGCGGCGTAGAGGTCGTCGAGGAACGGCGCCAGCTGCTCCAGCTCCAGCACGCCGTAGACCTGCGGCGCCTGCGGGCGTACGCCGTTGGCCTGGCGCGCCGGCTGCGGCCGGCCGGCGGCGTCGCGCTGCCGGTCGAGCAGGTAGAACTCCAGCTCGGCGGCCATCACCGGGCGGTAACCCTCGGCCTGCAGGGCGGCGACCTGCCGCGCCAGCACGTGGCGCGGGTCGGCGACGCTGGCCGGCAGGCCGTGGCTCGGGTGCATCGACACCTGCAACTGCGCGGTGGGCTGCGCGCGCCAGGTCTGCAGGGCGAGGCTGCCGGGCAGCGGGAAGGCCCAGCAGTCGGCGTCGGCGACTTCCCAGACCAGCCCGGTGGCGTCGACGTCCTCGCCGCGGATGGTCAGGCCGAGGATGCTGCTCGGCAGCGGCCGGCCGCTCTGGTAGACGGCGCGCAGCTCCTCGCGGCGCAGCAGCTTGCCGCGCGGCACGCCGCAGGGGTCGATGACGAACAGCTCGAAGCTCTGCACCTCGGGATGGGCGGCGAGGAAGGCGTCGGCTTCCTGGAGATCGGCGAAACGCATGGGGGCAATCCTTGTGTGGCGACGGTACGGCGGGGGGCGGGGCGCGCGGCGCATCCGGCCCGAGGGCTGGCGCGCTCCGGCGGCGGCCGCTGACGTGCCGACGCCGGAGCGTCGGCACGCGCGGATCAGCGCCCCGGCGCGCCGCCGGCAGGGTAGGCGGCCATGGCTCAGCCCGTCCGCGCGCCGGGAAGCGCCAGCAGCGCGCTCAGCGCCTCGTCGAGGACGGCGAGCAGGCGGTCGACGTCGGCGGCCGAGGTGTCCGGGCAGCACAGGGTCATGTTGTGGAACGGGGTGATCAGGATGCCGCGGTTGATCAGGTACAGGTGCAGGGCCTGCTGCAGGCTGTCGTGGAAGGCCGCCTCGGCCTCGGCGCCGTTCTGCGGCGGCGTGGCGCAGAACTGGAACTCGCAGCGCGCGCCCAGCTCGGTCACCGACCAGAGCAGGGCGTGGCGGGCGAGCAGCGCGCGCAGCCCCGCCGCCAGGCGCGCGGCCATGGCCAGCATGTGCGCGTAGGCCGCCGGGGTCATCACCCGTTCGAGGCTGGCGCGCATGCAGTGCATGGCCAGGGCGTTGGCCGACAGGGTGGTGCCCATGCCGCTGTGCCCGTGTCCGTGGCCCTGCTCGCTGGCGTGCTGGCGGGCCAGCTGCATGGCCTGGGCCATGGCTGCGTTGCAGCCGTACACCGCGCAGGGCACGCCGCCGGCCACCGGCTTGCCGAGGGTCAGGAAGTCGGGCTCAAGGCTCCAGGCGCGGGTGCAGCCGCCGGGGCCGGTGGAGATGGTGTGGGTCTCGTCGAGGATCAGCAGAGTGCCGGCGCGGCGGGTCAGCTCGCGCACCGCGGCGAGGAAGCCGGGCTCGGGCAGCACCATGCCGATGTTGGTCAGCGCCGGCTCGCAGAGCAGCGCGGCGACGTCGCCCGGCGCCAGCGCCGCCTCCAGCGCGGCCAGGTCGTTGAACGGCACCACGCGGCTGTGCTGGGTCAGGTTGCGCGCCTGGCCGATCAGCCCGGGGCGGTGCACGGTGCGCCCGTCGCGCCCGCGCACCATGGCCTCGTCGACGGTGCCGTGGTAGCAGCCGTCGAACAGCAGGATCACCTTGCGTCCGGTGATCGCCCGCGCCCAGCGCAGCACAAAGCGGTTGGCGTCGGTGGCGGTGGTGGTCACCTGCCAGTAGGGCAGGCCGAAGCGCTCGGCGAGCAGCTCGCCGCAGACCACCGCGTCCTCGCCGGGGAGCATGCTGGTCAGGCCGTTGCCGGCCTGCTCGCGCAGCGCCTGGGCGATCGGCGCCGGCGAATGGCCGAACATGCTGCCGGTGTCGCCGAGGCAGAAGTCGATGTACTCGTGGCCGTCGACGTCGACGAAGCGCGCGCCCTGGGCGCGTTCGACGAACAGCGGCAGCGGCGTCGACCAGTCGCTCATCCAGTGCATCGGCACGCCGCCGAACAGCGCATGGCGCGCCCGCGCGGCCAGTTCGGCGCAGCGCGGGTGGCGGTCGAGGAAACGCTGGCGCTCGCCGGCGGCGAGGCTGGCGACGGCCGATTCGGCGATACCGCTGGAGCTCATGGCTGAACACCTCGTTGGATTTTCTGCACATATTCGAGGCGCCCGCGCGGGAAAGTCAATTGCCGCCGGGGCGCTCGTCCGTCCCCGCCGCAGCCGCGCAATCGGCCGGCGCGGCGCCCTCGCCGTGCCGGCAGGTCCGCCTCGGCAAGCACCTGGGGATCTGCCGCACCGACGCCCTCAGGCATCTCCCGCCAGCGGCTCGCTCCACAGGCTCAGGCGCAGCGCGTGTTCGCCGCTCGGCGCCAGCTCCACGCAGTCGTCCCAGACATTGGCGGTCTCGATGCACAGCATGCGCTGCCAGGCGTCGGCGGCGAACTGCGACAGGCGCTGCGCCTTGTCGATCCACGGGTTCCACAGCACCGCCGAGCGCGAGCCGCGGGTTTCCAGGCACAGCCGGCGCTGCCAGAGCGGATCGACCAGGCTCAGCCGCGCCGGCAGGTCGAGGTACAGGCGGTCGGTCTCGCCGGCGAAGCGCAGCGCGCCCTGCTGGCGGCATTCGCGCCAGCCGTCGAGGGTCTCGATGTAGCGGCAGCCGTCCAGCCCCTCGACGCGCACCTGGCGGATGTCGCCGACCGCGAAGTAGCTGTGCAGCGCCTGGCTGATCCACACTGGCCGCGGCCCGGTGTTGCGGCTGTGCAGGGCGATCTCCAGGCGCGCGCCGAGGCGGATCTCCAGGGCCACCTCGACCGCCTGCGGCCAGCCGGGCAGGCCGCTCTCGGGCTGCGGGCAGACCAGCAGCAGGCGCGCCACGCCGTCGACCACGCCCTGCTCGCGGCACTCCCAGGGCAGGGTGCGCACCAGGCCGTGGAAGGGCGCGGCGGCGCCGCGGTACTGGGCGAGCAGGGCGGCCGGGTTGCGCGCCAGATCGCCGAACCACGGCCAGCACACCGGCACCCCGCCGCGCACCGACTGGCCGCGCTCGCCGCGCGCCTGCTCGCTGAGCCAGAGCAGCGGCGGTTCGCCGTGGCGGCGGTAGTCGAGGATCTGTGCACCCTGCTCGGCGATGCGCAGCTCGGCGTCGGGGGTCTGCACCCGCCAGCAGGGCAGGTCGTCGAAGGTTTCGCGGCGGATCAGGATCACGGCAAGGCTCCGGGGGCGGGGAAGGCGGCATTATTCCGCGCCGGCCACCACCGCGCCATGTGCCGCTCGGCGCCGCCGCACAGTAGCGGCGCCCGGCGAAGGCTGCCGCGCCGGCCCGGCCACCCCGCAGCGCCGCGCCGGCCGCCAAATCCGTGTCGGGCGGTGTGACTTGTGCGCCGCCGCCGTTGTCGTTAACAGCAGCCGTGAAGCGTCCGCAGCCACAAGCCGGGCGGACGTGCGGCGCGGAGAGCCGATCGTGAAAGAACCCGTACAAGAGAAGCACACGCCATCCAGCGCCGACGCCGCGCTGGGCAGCATCGTCGAGGGCTTCAAGCGCTTTCGCAGCGAAGTCTTCCCGGCCCAGGAAGAGCTGTTCAAGAAGCTCGCCACCGCGCAGAACCCGCGCGCCATGTTCATCACCTGCGCCGACTCGCGCATCGTCCCCGAGCTGATCACCCAGAGCTCGCCGGGCGACCTGTTCGTCACCCGCAACGTCGGCAACGTGGTGCCGCCCTACGGGCAGATGAACGGCGGCGTGTCCACCGCCATCGAGTACGCGGTGGTCGCCCTGGGCGTGCGCCACATCATCATCTGCGGCCACTCCGACTGCGGCGCGATGAAGGCGGTGCTCAACCCGCAGTCGCTGGAAAGCATGCCGACGGTAAAGGGCTGGCTGCGCCATGCCGAGGTCGCGCGCACCGTGGTGGAGCAGAACTTCGACCGCTGCGACTGCGGCCAGGAACACCTGGAGCTGCTCACCGAGGAGAACGTGGTGGCCCAGCTCAACCACCTGCTGACCCACCCCTCGGTGGCGGCGCGGGTGGCCAGCGGCCAGGTGTTCATCCATGGCTGGGTGTACAACATCGAGACCAGCGAGATCATCGCCTACGACGCCGAGAGCGGACGCTTCCTGCCGCTGGACGGCGAGGTGGTGCCGATGGCCACGCCGCGCTCGCGCTTCGGCGGCTGAGCCCCGCCGGTCATGCCAACGCCCCGCGCGCCGTCAGGCGCGCGGGGCGTTTTCGTTGGCGCTCAGTGGGTGAAGCGCAGCTCCACGCCGAGGCGCCGCGACAGGCACGGCCAGCGCTGCCAGGCGGCCTCCAGCGTCGGGCTGGCGAGCTGCTCGCGGTAACGCTGCGCCGAATCGCTGGCGAAGATCCGCGCCTCCAGCAGCACCTCGCAGGCCTGCTGCACGGCGGCGTCCAGGCGGTTGGCGAAGGCGTCGCCGATCAGCGCGTGGGCGACCAGGTTGGCGGCGGTGGTGTCCAGGGGAATCAGCGGCTGGCCGAAGTGCAGGATGTAGCGGTCGTTGACCTCTTCGACCAGACGGTGGGCCAGGTAGGCCTCGTCGAGGATCGCCTCCAGGCCGTGATGGCCGTCGAGCAGCGCCGGCGGGCTGAGGAAGAAGGCCTCGGCCAGACGCAACAGCGGGCGGACCTGCGCATCGAGGCCGGCCTGGTCGGCGACGCTGGCGGCGGCTTCGAGCAGGTCGGGCACCTCGCCCACATAGGCATGCACGAAGCGCAGCAGGGTCGCGGCCGGCTCCTCGCCGGGCAGGCGGATGGCGCGGTGCAACTCGTCCAGACGCGCCTCGATGTCGCGGGTCAGGGCGTGATGGAGGGCTTCGTGCTGCAGGGCAGAATCGATGTGGGCGCGCAGAGCGGCGATGTTCATCAGGGCGGAGACTCCCGGGGGCTGGTGGCAAAGAGCCAGAGAACATAGATGCAGATCGCCGGCTTCGCCAGTGCGCCCGAAAGATTGCCCCACTCAAATGAAATAAATTCCCATCTGCGTTGAATATCCCTGGGCGAAAAAATATCATTTGAAAACAATTATCAAATGAAGCGCTTGCGCCAGCGTCCCGCACGGCGCCGTTTTTCCTTCGCCAGACCCATAACAATCGCCCGGAGAAACATCCGATGTTCCACAAGACCGGTACGGCCCTGGCCATTGCCTCAGCCCTGACACTCGGCCTGCTGTCCAGCGCACAGGCCGCCACAGACGAGCCGGCCATGGAGCTGGACGCCCAGACCGTGCTCGGCGACGACAGTCCGAAACAGGTCGACGACTATCGCACCGCCGCCAGCCGCAGCGCGACCCGCCTGGAGCTCGCGCCGCGTGAAACCCCGCAGTCGGTCTCGACCATGACCCGCGCGCAGATGGACGACTTTCAGCTGGACAGCATCAAGGACGTGCTCAAGTACAGCACCGGCGTTGCCGTCGAAGAGGTGGAGACCGACCGTACCTATTTCACCGCCCGCGGCTTCGACGTCACTAACTTCCAGTACGACGGCATCGGCGTACCCTTCATCTACGGCGGCATGGATGGCGACATCGACACCGCGCTGTTCGAGCGCATCGAAATCCTGCGCGGCGCCAACGGCCTGATGTCCGGGATCGGCAACCCCTCGGCCACCGTCAACTTCGTACGCAAGCGCCCGACCGTCACCCCGCAGGCGCGCATCGACCTCGCCACCGGCTCCTGGGACAAGCGCCGCCTCGACACCGACGTTTCCGGCGCGCTGAATGCCGACGGCAGCCTGCGCGGCCGGCTGGTCTACGCCCACGAGCAGAAGAACTCCTGGCTCGACCGCTACGGCCGCGAGAAGAACGTGTTCCTCGGCGTTGTCGAGATGGACTTGGACGACGCCACCGTGCTGACCCTCGGCCACTCGATGCAGAAGACCGACGCCGACAGTCCGATGTGGGGCGCGCTGCCGCTGAACTTCAGCGACGGCTCTCCGACCGACTATGCGCGCTCCACCAGCACCTCGGCCGACTGGGCCTACTGGAACAACCGCGAGCTGCGCACCTTCGCCGAACTGAGTCGCCAGCTCGGCGGCGACTGGCAGGTCAAGGGTGTGCTGACCCGCGTCGAGCACGACAACGACGGCCGCCTGTTCTACGTCTACGGCACGCCTGATCGCGACACGGGCCTGGGCCTGTTCAGCTACCCCTCGCTGTACCGCGCCGAGAACCTCCAGCACCTCGCTGACTTATACGCCAGCGGGCCGTTCCAGCTCGGCGGGCGCGAGCACGAACTGGTGGTCGGCGCCAGTGCCTCGAAATCCGAACTGCAGGACATTTCCCACTACGGTCGCGGCATCGGCACAGCCCTGCCGCCACTGCAGGACTGGAGTGGCGACTATCCGCTGCCGCCCTTCGACGCCTCTGTCGCCGGCAGCGAGTTCACCGACCGGCAACGGAGCGGCTATGCCGCAGTGCGCCTGAACCTGCACGACGACCTCAAGCTGATCGCCGGCGCCCGGGTCATCGACGTCGACAACCGCGGCACCAGCTACGGCAAGAGCAAGTCCACCGCCTATCACGGCAAGACCGTGCCCTATGCCGGCCTGGTCTACGACCTGAACGCCGACTACGCGCTGTACGCCAGCTACACCGGCATCTTCAATCCGCAGACCCAGGTCGATGCCGGCGGCGACCGCCTCGACGCCCTGGAAGGCGAGAACTACGAGATCGGCCTCAAGGGCGCCCTGTTCGACGACCGCCTCGACGTCTCGCTGGCGATGTTCGAGACCCGCCAGGACAACCTCCCCGAGCAGGCCGGGGTCAGCGGCGGGGTGGCCTACTACCGCGCCCTGCAGGGCATCGAGAGCCGTGGCTGGGAAGTGGATGTCTCCGGCGAGCTGCTGCCCGGCCTGCAGGTCAGCGGCGGCTACACCTTCGTCGACATCAGCGATGCGGACGGCAGGCATGCCCGTCCCTACGCCGCCAAGCACATGGTGCGTGGCATGCTGGCCTACCGCCTGCCGCAGCTGCCGCAACTCAAGGTCGGCACCAGCCTGAGCTGGCAGGACGAGGTGCGCAACGGCATCGCCGAGCAGGATGCCTACGCACTGGTCAACCTGATGGCCAGCTACGACATCGATCCGCACTGGAGCCTGTCGGCCAACCTCAACAACCTGACCGACGAGAAGTACCTGACCAGCCTGTACTGGAGCCAGTCCTACTACGGTGCCCCGCGCAATGCCAGCGTGGCGGTGAGCTGGAAATACTGATCCTTCCCCTTTGCTCCCAGACCGCCCCGCGCCGCCAACCTCCGCAGGCGGCGCGGTGGTCGGTCCCTTATCGCCCCGACACGGAATCTTCCCCATGCGTTCCACCCTGGTTGTCCTGCATCGCTGGGCCGGCCTGTTCATCGCCCTGTTCCTGTTCGTCGCCGGCCTGACCGGCGCGGTGATTTCCTGGGATCACGAGTTGGACGAATGGCTCAATCCCCACCTGTTCGAGGCGCGCAGCAGCGGCCCGGCGCAGGCGCCGCTGGCGCTGGCCGATGCCCTGGAAACTGCCGATCCGCGCCTGCGCGTCTCCTGGCTGCCGCTGGCCATTGAGCCCGGCCATGCCTTGGGAGTCAGCGTCGACCCACGGGTCGATCCGGCCACCGGCAAGGCCTTCGAACTGGGCTTCAACCAGCTGGCCCTCGATCCGGTCAGCGGCGCGGTGCAGGGCAGCCGCCAGTGGGGCGAAATCTCCCTGAGCCGCGAGAACCTGCTGCCGTTCCTCTACAAACTGCACTACAGCCTGCACATTCCCGACGGCTTCGGCCTGGAGCTGGGCGTGCTGCTGTTCGGCATCGTCGCCATCGTCTGGTGTCTCGACTGCCTGGTCGCCCTCTGGCTGTCGTTCCCCAGCCGCCGCGCCTGGCGCAAGTCGTTCGCCTTCCGCTGGGGCCAGGGCGGCACCAAGCTCAACTTCGACCTGCATCGCTCCGGCGGCGTCTGGGTCTGGGCGCTGCTGCTGGTGCTGGCGGTCACTTCGGTGTCGATGAACCTCAACGTGCAGGTGATGCGCCCGCTGGTCGAGCTGTTCTCGCCGCTCTCGCCCAGTCCGTTCGCCAGCCGTACCCCGGTCAGCCTCGACGAGCAGCGCGAGCCGGCCCTGACTCGCAGCGAAGTGCTGCAGCGGGCCGAGGCCGAAGCGTCGCGCCTGGGGATCGATCTGCCGGCCGGTGGCATCTTCCACTCCGCCGAGTACGACCTCTACGGGGTCGGCTTCTTCACCCTGGAAAACGACCACGGCGACGGCGGCCTGGGCAATCCCTGGCTGTATCTGGACGCCCAGGACGGTCACCTGCTCGGCACGCGGATTCCCGGCGCCGGCAGTGCCGGCGACGTGTTCATGCAGGCGCAGTTCCCCCTGCACTCCGGACGCATCCTCGGCCTGCCGGGACGCATCCTGGTATCGATCATGGGCCTGCTGGTAGCCATGCTGTCGCTGACCGGCATCGTCATCTGGCTGAAAAAGCGCGCGGCGCGCCAGGCGGCAGAAGCCACCCGTGGTCTGGCGCTGCGCGAGCGGGCGCCGGGCTGAGTGCCGGCGTCAGCGCTGGGCCGGCGGGTTGCGCCAGCGCTCGCCGGCCAGCAGCCGGTCGAACAGCTGCGGGTCCGTCCACTCGGCGCGGATCTGCGCCGAGAAGCGGATCTGCGCCAGCTCGAAGGCGCCCATGCGCGGGTTGAAGGCATCCGCGCGGAAGCACTGCGCGTAGCCGGTCTCGGTTTCGTGGACGATCACCGAATGCAGGCGCACGTCGCCTTCGCCGTTGACCGTCTCGGTCTGCGCCAGTAGCGCATCGACCAAGCGGAAGATCACCCGCGCCAGCTGCTCGGCGCTCGGCGATACCGGCAGGGCGATCCAGCGCTCGGAAAAACGCTGGCAGCTGGCGATGTACTCGGGGTCGTCGCCGTCCCAAAAGCTCAGGGCGTGGTCGAAGGCGTCGATCAGCTCGCGCACGCCGCCCTTGAGCAGGCCGAAGTCGTAGACCATCTGCCCGTGGTCGAGGGCATGCGCCTCCAGCAGCAGCTCGACGCGATAGGAATGGCCGTGCAGCGAGCGCGCGCAGCGCCGGCTGGTGCAGCCGCGCACGATGTGCGCGTTCTCGAAGCGGAACAGCTTGCGGATCAGCATCGCGCCTCCCGCACGAAGCGCAGCGGCAGACCCTGGCAGTCGTCATCGAGCTGCCCGGCATGCCAGGCCAGTTGCCCGGAAACCACCGTGGTGCGCACCGCATGGCGGAAGCTGCGGCCCTGGAAGGGTGTCCAGCCGCAGTGGGCGAGGATCGGGTCGGCATCCACCGGGCGCGGCACGGCAAGAGGCTCGACCAGCACCAGGTCGGCCCAGTAGCCCTCGCGCAGGTAGCCGCGCTGTTCGATGGCGAAGCGTTCGGCCACCGCGTGGCTGGTCAGCTCGACCAGACGCGGCAGCGGCAGCAGGCCGTCGGCGACCAGTTCCAGCAGTGCCGGCAGGGCGTGCTGCACCAGCGGCAGGCCGGACGGCGCCTGGGCATAGGGCCGCTGCTTCTCTTCCAGGGTGTGCGGTGCGTGATCGGTGCCGATCACGTCCAGGCGCCCGCAGAGCAACGCCTGGCGCAGGGCGTCGCGGTCGGCGCGGCTCTTGATCGCCGGGTTGCACTTGATCAGGTGGCCGAGCGCGGCATAGTCGCCGTCGTCGAAATACAGGTGATGGGCACAGACCTCGGCAGTGATCCGCTTACCGGCCACGGGGCCGGGCCGGAACAGGCTCAGTTCGCGGGCGGTGGTGATGTGCAGGACATGCAGCTGCGTCTCGAAGCGGCGGGCCAGCTCCACCGCCAGGCTGGAGGAGCGCCAGCAGGCTTCGGCATCGCGGATCAGCGGATGCTGGTCGGCGGGGATGTCCTCGCCGTAGCGCGCCCGCCATTGTGCTTCGTGCGCGCGGATGCGCGGGGTGTCCTCGCAGTGGGCGAGCAGCACGGTCGGGCAGTCGCGGAACAGCCGCTCCAGGGAAGGCAGGTCGTCGACCAGCATGTCGCCGGTGGAAGCGCCCATGAACACCTTGACCGCCGCGACCCGCTGCGGAGCAAGCGCGGCGACGGTGTCCAGGTTGCCGTGGCTGACACCGAAGTGGAAGCCGTAGTTGACCTTCGCGCAGGCGGCGGCACGGCGCTCCTTGGTTTCCAGTGCCGCCAGGGTCAGGGTCGGCGGGCTGGTGTTGGGCATGTCCATCACGCTGGTGATGCCGCCGGCTACGGCCGCGCGCGATTCGCTGGCGAAGCTGCCCTTGTGCGGCGCGCCGGGGTCGCGGAAGTGCACCTGGTCGTCGATCAGGCCGGGCAGCAGGAACTGGCCGGCGGCATCGATTTCGCGGGCGGCGACCCTGCCTTCGATGCTGCCGGCGATCTTCTCGATACGGCCACGGTGGATCAGCAGGTCGGCGTCGAACTCGTGCCCCTCGTTGACCAGACGGGCATTGCGAATCAGCAGGTCGCTCATGGCGGAGGCTCGCGATGGGAGGAAGAATGGCAGGCGCAGGGCGGTACCGGGTCGTAACCCGAGTCGCCCCACGGGTGGCAGCGCGCCAGCCGGCGCAGGGTCAGCCAGCCGCCGCGCCGCGCGCCGTGGCGCTGCGGCGCCTCGACCGCGTACTGCGAGCAGGTCGGCTGGAAACGGCAGCGCGGGCCGATCAGCGGACTGATGACGTATTGATAGAAGCGCACCAGCGCGATCAGCAGGCTTTTCATGGCGGCGAGCTGGCGACCGTCAGGCGGTC
>RRZU012822214.1_pt1 | contig 13319 bp, 10 predicted proteins | sample 2165561 | NCBI WGS metagenome assembly RRZU01 (sample SAMN10456909, study PRJNA506462) | wastewater metagenome | isolation source: wastewater sludge | place: USA: Moscow, Idaho
GGTATGTAGATCATTGTTCATTTTGGATTGATTTGAAAGTGATTTTTATAACAATAAAGAAAGTTCTTTGTCGCAGCGACATCAATTCGGGTACAGCTGCTACTATACAGGCTTTTAATGGGAAAAATTAGAATGAAAGATATTGCAATATATGGTTTTGGTGGTCTTGGAAGAGAGGTTGCCTGCGTGATTAACAAGATTAATGAAGTAGAACCTCAATGTAACATTATTGGATACTTTGATGATGGTGAACCTGTGTGCAAAGAGTGTAAGTATGGCAAGGTTCTTGGTAACATTGATACGCTGAATGCCTGGTCTGCTCCTCTTGATGTTATCATTGGAATAGGTACTCCTAAATACATTGAACTGGTTTCAAGTAAGATTACGAATCCGATGGTAAGTTTTCCAAATATAATTGCTCCGGGTGTTTTTTTCTTTGATGAAGATTCGTTGACTATTGGCAAGGGTAATTTAATTACTTTTGGATGCCGTTTTAGTTGTAACGTAACAATCGGAGATTTTAATGTGCTGGATGGTATGATCAGTATGGGACATGATGCTTCGATTGGAAATTATAATGCCTTGTTTCCGGAAACACGCATATCCGGCCAGACTACTATAGGGAATAAGAATTTTTTTGGTGCCCGGTCTTTCATTGCTCAGGACTTGAAAATCGGTGACAATACACGCTTTGCAGCAGGGGCGGTTGTTTTAAGAAAAACGAAGGATGGATTTCTCTATATGGGGAATCCGGCTAAAAGAATAGAAATATAAATCTTTAAAAAATTATAGATATGGGAATGACAAAATTTATTGAGAATTTTGCTGAAGCCATCGATACTGATGCCGCTAAATTGAATGAGAATACAGAGTTCAGAACGCTAGATGAGTGGGATTCTCTTGCTTATCTTTCTGTTATTGCAATGCTGGATGAAGAATATGAAATTCAGATAGAAATGGCTGATTTCAAAAAATTGACTACTTTGGGTGCGATTGTGTCATATATTGAGTCTAACAAATAAGCCATGTCGTATCTGAAGTTTAAGGGAGTAGGTATTAAGGCCATGTAAGACGCAGTACCTAAACGCGTGATAAAGAATTTAGAGTATACAGATGTGTTTACTCCTGAAGAAGCAGCTGCTATTGTTGAAAAAACAGGAATAGAGGAGCGTCGTTTTGCGGATGAAAATACATGCTCTTCTGATCTTTGTTTTGCAGCTGCAGAGAAATTGATAAGCGATAACCAAATCAACAAAGAAGAAATTGATCTGCTAATATTCATCTCACAGACACCCGACTATCGTATGCCTGCCACTTCGGTTATCTTACAGCATAGATTGGGTCTTCCCAACAATACAATTGCTTTTGATATTAATTTGGGTTGTTCGGCATTTCTCTATGGTTTGTCTGTAGTTTTCCCTATGATGCAGAAATCCGGATTAAAAAAGGCTTTATTGCTGGATGGTGAAACTCGGTCTAAAGTGTATTCGCCAAGAGACAGAAGAAGTGCTTTCATCTTTGGTGATGCCGGAGTAGCTGCACTCATTGAGTGTGATGACAAATTTGGCGAAAGTACATTTTCTCTTAACTCAGATGGATCTCGTGCAGACCTGATTATGATTCCTGCTGGTGGTTACAGAAATATGAGTTCTGCAGAAACAGTGATTGAAAAAGAGGTAGATGAGTTTGGGAATATGCGCAGTGATGAGCAGGGATACATGCGTGGTGGGGATGTGTTTAATTTCGTAATTCGCGAAATTCCACGAGATATAAAGAAAACACTTGCCTTTGCAGAAAAGACGGTAGATGATTTTGACTTTGTAGTCTTTCATCAGGCTAATAATTTTATCAATAGCTACATTGCTAAAAAGATGAAGTTAGATACTACAAAGATTCCATCTACTATTGCCAAATATGGAAATACTTCTTCTGTTTCTGTTCCTCTAACTATGGTAAGTGAGCTTCAAGGCAAACTGGATGGAAAAAAGCAATTGCTTATGAGTGCATTCGGTGTTGGAATGACCTGGGCTACTGCTATTGTGCCTTTTGTTGATTGTAAAATTAGCGATATTATTGAAGTCGAAAATGGACAAGCAGTATAATCCTTTTTCTCTGGAAGGAAAAACAATTATTGTAACTGGAGCCTCTTCCGGAATTGGGGCCCAGTGTGCAATAGATTGCTCTCGTATGGGAGCAACTGTTGCATTAATAGGGAGAAATGAAGATAGACTCAACCTTACATTATCGGAAATGAAGAATCCTGATAAACATTGCATCATATCGTATGACTTGGTGAATTTTGAGGATTTTTCTTCTCTGGTAAATCAAATTGTTACAAATGTTGGTCCTGTTAGCGGCCTTGTTAATTGCGCTGGTATTTCAACTACTATGCCTTTAAATCTGGCCAATAAAGAAACACTGGACCACTTTTTCCAAACGAATGTATATTCGGCTTACATGCTTACTAAAGAAGTTGCTAAACGTGGAGTTATTGCAAAAGATGGACTTAGCGTAATCTTCTTCTCCTCAGTGATGGGAAGTGTGGGTGAGCAAGGAAAATCAATTTATGGTATGACTAAGGGGGCTTTGCTATCGGGAGCCAGAAGTTTGGCTTGCGAATTGGCAAAGAAACGGGTAAGAGTAAACACTGTGTCGCCTGGCTGCGTAATAACTCCTATCAATGAAGACCTTCCTCATATTACAGATCCAGATAAGAGGAAAGCGTTGGAAGCCCAGCATTTACTAGGTCTTGGCGAAGTAACTGATGTTTCAAATGCATGCATTTACCTTTTGTCTGATGCATCCAGATGGGTGACTGGTACCAATATCTTTGTTGACGGAGGCTACACTTGTAAATAGATTATTACTATTTAAAGATGTTGAATACTATTTGGAAATGTGATAATTTGATAGTAACAAGAATTACGAACTCTTTCTTTAGTTCCAATACATACATCCTGTCAAATACAGCATATGATTATGTCTGGTTGGTAGATTGTGGTGATTACTTTGATGTTAAAGAACGTTTGTTTGGTAAATACATTAAGGGTGTTCTATTGACTCATTCTCATGCTGATCACATTTATGGGATTAATGAATTACTAAGTGATTTTCCTGATGCTATTATCTATACCAATGATTTTGGCATTCTTGCTCTACAAGATCCAAAGCTCAATATAACAAAGTATCACGATGAAATGTCTGACTTTATTATCTCTAAAGTTGATAAAGTATTCCCACTAATTGAGGGTGATTCAATCGAATTGTTTCCTTACATTCTTGCAAATATCCTATCTACTCCCGGTCATGACAAAAGCTGTCTATCATATATTGTAGGGGATTATTTGTTTACTGGCGACTCTTTCATTCCAAACACCAAACTAACCGCTATCTTTCCCAACAGTAACAAATCAGAAGCTCGAAATTCTTATGACAGATTAAAAGCAATGGAAGGGTTGTATTCAATATGTCCTGGACATGGGGAGATAATGGTAAAAAATTACACAGATGATTTTATAAGATAAAGAAATTCTAACAATAGAACTAATGATGAATAAACGTATTTACCTTTGCCTTGCCCACATGAGTGAGGCAGGTTTAGAACAAAAATATATAAAGGAAGCATTTGATACAAATTGGGTAGTACCTTTGGGTCCCAATGTAAATGGCTTCGAAGATGATTTGAAGCAATATGTAGGTCAAAATAAGGAAGTAGTGGCTCTTTCTGCCGGTACCGCTGCGGTACATCTGGCCTTGTTGACTTGTGGCGTGGGTGCCGGAGATGAAGTAATTGTGCAGAGTTTTACCTTCTGTGCTTCTGCTCACCCAGTTGTGTATTGTGGGGCTACTCCGGTGTTTGTGGATTCTGAAACAGATAGCTGGAACATGGACCCTCAGTTGTTGGAGCAGGCTATCAAAGATCGTATCGTAAAAACAGGTAAAACTCCAAAAGCGATTGTTCCGGTGGCTCTGTACGGTATGCCCTACAAAGTTGATGAGATTATGGAAATAGCCAACCGATACGGTATTCCGGTAATTGAGGATGCTGCCGAGGGGTTTGGATCCAAATTTGATGGACAGATGTTGGGCACATTCGGTGCCTTTGGTGTTCTGTCTTTCAATGGAAATAAGATGATTACAACTTCGGGAGGTGGTGCACTGATTTGTGGCGATGCCGATTCGAAAAACAAAATTATGTGGTATGCCACACAGGCTCGTGAGGCTTATCCTTATTATCAGCACGAAGAGATTGGTTACAACTACCGCATGAGTAATATATGTGCAGGTATCGGTCGTGGTCAGATGACGGTAGTAGAAGATCATGTAAAACATCACCAGCATGTATGTAAATTATATAAAGAGTTGTTGGCTGAAGTGGAAGGTATCGAACTTCACGAAAATCCTTCTTCCAGGTATGAAAGCAATTATTGGCTTAATACGATTACCATTGATTCTTCTATAAAGGTGAAGGGAGAGGAATTTGCTTATGCAGATGCTGTTCAGGGCGCTGTAGGTGGTGCAGCAGGTGTAGTTCATGCTGGCGGTTCTGTACATACTGATTGCGAACCTAACAATAACATTGAGGCTATGCGTATCTATCTGGATAAGGCAGGCATTGAAGCGCGCCCTTTATGGAAGCCTATGCATAAACAACCTGTTTATAAGAATGCTTCTGCATATGTGAACGGAGTTTCTGAAGCTCTTTTCAAAACCGGCATGTGCCTTCCTAGCGGACCTTACGTAACTGATGAAGATGTTCGTTACATCGTGGATTGTATAAAAGAGGCTATTGAGGGATGTAACTCAATAAAAAATTACACATTAAAATCAAAATTAAATCAGGTCAGCCAATAATTAGTATTCACTGTTATAACAAATATAAGTTTTCAATATATCATATTTAGGATATTTTCGCAGACTTATTTTATTTTTACAATATCAACAAAGAATAATTGACTGTGTTAATCTACTAAATATAGGATATGAAAAGCAAAGTATTTGAATTTGTAAAGTATTTATATAGGTAGAAATTTATTATCCACACCTTAATTGCTTCATCAAAAAGCTTAGGGTTAGAAATGAATAAAAGTGTTGAATGTATAAATCCATCGATAAGTTGTTTTTTTTAACAGTTTTACATTGCAAACTTTAATATAATAATTACCTTTGTCTCATTAAAAACATTCCCACGTCCTTATTAATAAGATTTACCTATGCAAGAAAATTCTAATTTAGCCCACAAGAATCTTCAAGAAGAAAATTTGGTTCAATTAATTATACGTTACCTACAAGTATTGGTTATACACAAGTGGATTTTTTTATTTATTTTCGCTCTTATATTTACATGTATTATAATATTTGCTTTTAAGCAGCCAAAGGAATATAAGTCTGAATACGAAGTATTCTACAATGAAACTGTACACGAATATATGTCTGAAAAAGACGTCCCGGTAGTAAAATCTGATTTTGACAAGAATTTTTGGTTTAGCAAAATGCAAAGTTCAGAAATCCTTCACCTTACTTTGAATCGTACAGGACTTCCGCTTACAGAAACAGAGCTTAAAAGTCAGATTAATATTGAAATTCTGGATAAAAAAAAGGAGGACAGGATACCTATCTTTAAAGTAGGTATCAAATCTGGGCATCCGGGTAATATCCCTATTATTATGACTGCCTACATTGAATCTCTGAATGAGTTGTTATTTATGCATCAGCAGAACAACTCACAAAGACTTATTGCTTTTCTTACTGACCAGCTTGCTAAAAACAACGAAAAACTAAATTCCATTGACAAACAAGTGATTACGCTTGCATCCGTTCACTCCGGAGGCATACAGGATGCGGAAAAGCTACAGACCAACCTAGAGTTGTTTCGAATGGATCTGATGAAAGCTGAAATTACGCTAAACACTTTGAAGGCTTCGCGGCAACGGGCAGAAACATCTTTAAAGAACTTGGATGGAACAATTATTAACGAGTCTGCTTTTACTGAGCCTGTAAAGGTCCAATTAATGAATTTAGAAGTAGACTTGGCTCGTGCACTTACCAGAAACAGAGAAGATCATCCCTCGATTAAAGCAATACGCAGTAATATAAAGCAGTTGAACGAAATGTTGCGTGACAGTCTGGAGAACCGGATGCAAATTAAAAGTCTTATGGAAAATCCACTGAAGACGCAGTTGATGAGCAAGTTGATGGAACTGCAGATAGAAGAAGTATCCGAAGAGACGCATGTTGCGTCTTTGAAAAGAGTAATTGGGGATCTGGAGCATCAAATTTTACCAGACTCTTCAGATGAAAATCAGCAACAAGTACTGAGAAACCGTGAAATGGTGTTCCTTACTATTAAACAACTTAATTCTAATTTAATTGAAGCTCAAAGCGCTTCGTCTGGAAGCTTGAGCCGTTTTGTGATTGCGGACGAACCATCTGTGCCTAATGTGCCTGCAAACAAAAGTATTTTATTTTTTATTGCTGTTGGCCTGTTGGTAGGGCTTACTGTGGCTGCAGTAGTAGTTTATTTATATGATTTGCTTGATAACCGTCTCATAGTGGCGGCCGATTATGAGCGTTTTTATTCTTGGCCTGTTTTGGGTTCATTGGGGGTTTTAAAACAGGGAGCTCCAAATATTAATGGGCCCGGAGAACCAACTACAGGGTACGATAGCAGGAGTGATCTGAATAATTTAGTGATAAATATAAAACAGGCGCTAAAATATAAAGATAAAAGAGTCTTGTCAGTTTGCAGTTCGGTAAGACACGAAGGTAAAACTCATATTTGTCTGGAGATTGCGCGCGCACTAGCCCACAAAAAATTACGTGTTCTGTTAGTTGACACGGATTTCTTTTCTCCTAAACTAAGCAAGATGCTTAACAAGTTAGATGAATCTGGACTAAGTAATTTAATTTCCGGAGACTGTACGCTTGAAGGTGTAGAGCATGAAACACAGGTGCCATTACTTTGGATTACTCCTGCTGGCACGGTTACAGATTCGCGGGATTTGTTTTATGACAGTCCGGTGCTGGGACAGTATCTTAAAGATGTCAAAGATCGGTTTGATGTGGTGATTGTGGATACGCCTGCTACACTATTTATTCCGGAAATTTTGAGTTTTATGGAGCATGTTGACGGAACGATACTAGTTGTTCGATTAGGAAACACATCAAGAGTTGCGCTTAACAAATTGAAGCGACTGTTTGAATTGCATAATCTATTTATTATTGGCACTATTATTAACGGGGTAAAAGAGAATGTGCTGAGTAAATATTCAGGATATCATTACGAAAATTATCAATATGTTCCCGAGCGGGAGAAACCTGCTGTTCCTAGGAATTTAGCACTTGAGAAAGAGCAAGGGCGTACTTCAGCTTTACTACAATTTGGCTTTAAGAAATGGGGTTATTATGTTTTGACATTTCTGGCTGTAGTTATTGCAGCATGCGTATGGTATCTATCACCCGAGCCAAAGCTTGCTGCAAAAAATCAAATAGTTGATAAAACGGGACTAATACAATTACCAATTACTGAACATACAGAGGTATCTGCACCAGATACAGTAAAGAGAGATTCGGCCTTGGTTGCACAAAAAGAGCCCCTATGGCTGGATACAGTAGTTATTGAGCCAGGGACGCGGCTAACCTTACTTTCACTATCTTACTATGGAAATAAGTCGTTTTGGGTATATATATATATGGAAAACCGGGATGTTATTGAAAATCCCAATTATATACCGGTTGGGACCTCTATTAAAATTCCCTTTCCAGAAAAATATGCCATAGATGCATCGAGCAAAACATCGCTTGATCAGGCAGTTTTACTACAGACAAAAATTCTTGCGGCAGAAACAAGGGATGAAAACAAAGATTTGGTTACAAACTGATGAGAAAACAAAGCATTAACAAGAGAGACTTCGTCTCAGAAAAAGATTTTCGCAAAAGAAAAATTGCATTTTGGATGGTTTTAGCCGGCTTTATTTTTTTAGGGCTAATGTACTGGTTAGTGTTACCTTTACTTGAAGGAAAAAAAGAAAGGGTGTTGATTCGAGTAGGTATATGCGGTGCTGTTAACCTCCCTGCTGTTTATTCCATGAAACAAGGCTCTGATCTAGGAATGCTGATTCACAGGGGGGGAGGATTAATGACTTCTGCCGACTTGCAGGCTGTAAATCTTGATCAGATAGTCCTAAACGACTCCATCTATCACATCCCTTCACGTCCGTCCGGATTGACAAGAGTGGATGCAAAACAGTTGACAGATCTTATGAGAAGGGTGTCTGATCCTAATTCAGCTGCCCCGCAGAGTGAGATGGAAATTAAAAAATATTCAATACTGTATGTAGGGTTGCCGGCCGTTTATGTTCTGATAACCTATTATCCCGAATTTAAACGGATTCAGTTTACCCATATTCCACATAGTACCCTTTTCCTCAATACGGATTACCGATTGATAGACCTGTTCTATACTTTCGACATACAATATACTGTACAGGTTGTAGAAAATTGCCTTAAACAAAAAATTGATTACTATTTAATACAAGATAGATTTGCGTTTATGGATTTGATTGATCTGCTGGGGGGGGTAAATTGTAAACTTGACGGGCCCTATGCAAATGCTTATAGTTTGAAGCCAGGTACTGGGCATCTGGATGGGTTTCATGCCTGGGAGTTTATAAGGTTCATGGATTTAAAACGAATGAAAGATTTTAAGGTTCGGGAACTTGAGCTTGCGTATGAAATGAGGCACCACCGTCAAAGAATAATGCTTAATGCGATGCGAACATCCTTTAGACATTTGGATACAAAAGGGCAAATGGAAGTTATAACCAATTTTAAAGAGGTGTTTAAAACAAACATGGATAGGAAATTCTTGTTATCGCTTTATAAAGATATACTCTCTGCACCTGACTTTTCGTTTGCTTCATTACCGGGTTATTATAGCAACGAAAAGGAGAGATTATTCTTCTATCCGGATATACCAGGATATAAGTTACTGCTAAAAAAAGAGATTCGTACCAATCTTGAAAAGCGTGGAAACAAAAAACAAATCGTTTATTAGGAACAACAATGTATATAAAAAAATGTAAGCACATATGAATGCAAAATGGATTACATGTTTAGTAGTTTGGTGTTTATTCTTGATTGCCCCTTCGATAAAGGGTCAAAAGGACAATTATGTGATTAATAGAGGGGATGTATTAGATGTTGTGGTTATGGAGCATCCAGAGTTTTCATTGAGTGGAATTACTGTTTTGCCTGACGGATGTATCCAGTATCCGGGTATTGGAGGTATAAAAGTAGCTGGCATGAGTAGCGATGAACTGACTTTGTCTATTGAGAAAAGTGTAGAAAAGTTTGTAGTGAATCCGGTGGTGTCTATATATATCCGCAAGATACAAAACCAAATGCTCAACGTGCTGGGGTATGTGAACAAGCCAGGGCAATTTCAGATATTTGAAGGGGTGGACCTACTTTCGGCCTTAAGCATGGCTGGTGGTATCAAGAATATCAAGAAAGGAAAACAGATTGTGATCGTACGAGCGGATCAGTCTATCGAAGAGATCCGCCTGAAGGACTACATGAACGCGAATCACCGGGTACAGGAACTACCGTTGCTCTATGCCGGTGATACCGTTTACGTAAAGGAACCTGCCGAAATAAACTGGGCCAAATATTCGTTCTTCTCCACCATGCTAATGGCAATCGCAACAATATTGAATATTGCGTTATAAACAATTAATTACTGTCTTGGAAATCGGCTTACCTTGATTCAGCTAACTGTCATAGCTTTAAGGGAGCTTTTAATTTCCAGAGGTCTTTTTAACGATGTAGTTCTTTGTATTCATAGAAAAGATTAGACTCTTAAATGTAAGCGTTCAATACTCGGCTGTTGTATCAAAAATTAATTCCGTTTGGATTTGTGGCTTACAAAATAAAATAAATACTCTTATGCCAAAAATGACAACAGATTATGTAGCTTTTTGGTAAAAATACCAAAAAGAGGGCGTTCCTCAAAAAAGGCCCATTATACGTTTTTGTTTAATGATCGGGCCGTTTCGTTAGATGCTCCGTTTAAAAGTCTGAAGCAATATTTCAATTTTCAAATCAAGTGCCTTTGCCTGGTTGTAAGTGATGGAATTGAGATTCGTCAAAAGAATATCACCCACTGGTATTGTGTGAAAGCCAAGTATTGAATGCTTACCTATAAATGACAGAATGAAAAAAATAATTCAAGAAAAACTTAATAATCTCGCTCAGATAAAATACCTGAGCCGTTGGATTGTGTTTGGTGCCGACCTGGTAACCGCTGTCTCTGTTTCACTATTTACTGTAAGTCTGCTTCAATATGCCATCGGTATTCGTGTGGATTTAGGTATGTTTATAAGAATTGCCTTCTTTTCCGGAGTGGCAAGTACTGCAGCATATCTTATTTTCCGCCCCTACCGGGGGGTGGTAAGGCATTCCACGTTGCAGGAGTTGTGGCGGTTGAGTTCTTCTGCGGTTGTAAAGTCGGTTTTACTCATATCGATGCTTTACTTTTGGGATTCTCCCAAACCCTTCAAATTCTGGTTCCTTTGTTTCTTTATTGATACATTGACTACCAACGCGTTGCTGATAGCAATACGAGTGATTCTTATCAACATGTATAAAATCATCGTTGCCAATAATAACAAACAGCAACGGAACTTGCTCATTTATGGTACCACACCGCAAAGCGTGTCATCTATAAATCTAAATACAACGGCATACTTTAGTTCTTATAAACCCATGGGATATATCATCTATGGTTTGCGAGGAAAAAAAATGAGCATTGGAGGCTTGCCGGTTTATTACGTTGAAGACAAGATTGGTCTTGCCAGCCTAATAAAAAGAAATAACCTGGACGGGATTTTGTTTACCAATCCGAAAGAGGCCAAAGAGGAGCAAAACCGTTTGATAAGGCATTGTGAGAAACTAAATCTTCGAACTTTAGTTATCCCCCAGATGGAGGAATTGGTAGAGGGAAGTATGCACAAGACAATCCGTCCGGTGCTTATCGAGGATTTGTTGGGCCGTGACGAGATTAAAATCAACATGCAAGAAATTGCTGATAGCCTAAAAGGCAAGGTGGTAATGGTTTCGGGAGCGGCGGGTTCCATTGGAAGTGAGATTTGCAGGCAGCTAGCTCAGTTCCACATACGCAAGTTAGTATTGTTCGATTCGGCAGAGACTCCCATGCATAACTTACGCCTTGAGTTGGAAGAGAAGTTTCCTGAACTTGAATTCGAGCCGGTGATTGGTGATGTGCGCAGCGTGTCCAGAGTGAATGCCGTTTTTGAAAGTTATCTTCCTCAGGTAGTTTTCCATGCTGCGGCCTACAAACATGTTCCTTTGATGGAGAGCAATCCCTGCGAGGCTATACGGGTGAATGTGTGGGGTACGCGTAATATGGCGGACCATGCCGTAAAGTACGGGGTGGAACGGTTTGTGATGGTATCGACGGACAAGGCCGTGAATCCTACCAATGTGATGGGGTGCAGCAAGCGGCTGGCCGAAATATATGTGCAGAGCCTGGCTACGGCCATAATAAACGGTGATCATCCGGGTGTAACGAAGTTTATTACCACGCGCTTTGGCAATGTGCTGGGAAGCAACGGTTCGGTGATTCCGCGTTTCCGCGAACAGATTGAGAAGGGAGGTCCCATCACGGTAACCCATCCGGATATTATACGCTACTTTATGACCATACCCGAGGCGTGCCGACTGGTGCTGGAGGCGGGTACCATGGGCAAAGGTGGCGAGATCTTTATCTTTGAGATGGGCGAACCTGTAAAGATAGCCGACCTGGCCCGACGGATGATCGAACTGGCCGCCTTCGAGCCCGATGTGGATATCCAGATTGCTTTTACAGGTCTGAGTCCAGGTGAGCAATTGTATGAAGAACTGCTCAGCGACGAAGAGAACACCCTCCCTACCCCACATGAGAAAATCCGTGTGGCCAAGGTACGTAAGTACAACTATCAGGAAATTGAACCAATAATTGATTCCTTGACGCTAGTGGCCCGTCAAGGTAAAGTGATGGATACTGTACTCCAAATGAAACAGATCGTCCCTGAATTTCTCAGCCAGAATTCAGAATTTGAAAAATTGGATGTTAAACATACAGCAATTCCAATAGTGGGTTAAAAAATAAATAAAAATTGAGTGTGTGTGAATATTAATAATTGTCTATTAACTAATTGCATTCAATCAATTTGTAAAGATGTGGCTTTTCTTTTGATATTCACTGCTTTTGTGCTTTAAAACCTAATTATATTCATCGCTTATACTGACTACAGCAAGTTGATATAATAATTATTCACTCAAACAAGTAATAAATGGAATAAATAATATGTTATACAACGTATAAAATAAGTTTGGTAGTCTGAAAAACTGCCGTATATTTGCAATACGATATAAGACACGGTACTAAAGTACCTTTCTCTTATATTTAAGTTAAGGTTTTGGTTAAAGAAGAGATATCCGGTTCGTGAGAGTCGGATATTTTGCTTTTATATACTCAAATAATAAATTTCACTATTAACGAAGCAATATTTCATATTTTTAATTGTATATTTGTAATATTTACAACAGATATTAAATTAAGAACAAAATGGTAGAAGAATTCAGTTTTGGTAATTTCACTTCATTCAAAGAGTTGAATACGTTGAATATGACCGCCGCAAAGATAAAATCGAAGGATACCCGGCTGGATTCGGACAACGTATTTACGAATGGTGGAGCTTCCTTTCTTAAATCAAAAGGAATTTACGGAGCAAACGCGTCTGGAAAAAGTAATGTAGTAAAGGCTTTAGTTGCTTTCCTCCGGATTGTAACAGATTCGGTTAAGGATGACAAAATTCTTGACAAGTATATATTTCCATTCTCTCTATCTACAGAAACGTATGATAAGCCTTGCTTCTTTCAGCTAATTTTCAGGCATGAAGGTGTTAAGTACCGCTATGGATTTGAAGCCGATTCTTCTATTATTCATAGCGAATGGCTGTTTGCTACACCCGGGAGAAGAGAACAAGCTTATTTTATCAGGGAAAATACTCAATTGCAAACAATTAATAAAACTTACTTTGCCGAAGGTGAAAAGTTTCAGTCGTTATTGCAAAATGATGAGAAAAACCCAATTTTCAGAAGTAATTCATTGTTCCTTACTACCCTTTCGTCTTTCGCATTGGGTAAACTTTCCAAGGCATTGCTAGATACGATTACAAACATTACTGTAATTAATGGGTTGGGATCTAGTGGTATGTATAATTCATCTATTGAAGCTCTGGATGATCCGAAGCAAA
>RRZU011641663.1_pt1 | contig 13318 bp, 10 predicted proteins | sample 2165561 | NCBI WGS metagenome assembly RRZU01 (sample SAMN10456909, study PRJNA506462) | wastewater metagenome | isolation source: wastewater sludge | place: USA: Moscow, Idaho
GAGATACTGTCGTTGTTCCGGGGTCAGTTCGATTCTCATTGTCTAATCTGCAAATATCGGTTTCAAAAGGCGATTTTACTGTATGGCCCGATCCAAGACCAGCGCGGCCTGGCTTAACGAACATGTTCACGACCACTGGGTGCACATGGCCCAGAAAGAGGGCTACCGTTCGCGGGCAGCCTACAAGCTGCTGGAAATCCACGACAAGGACAAGTTGCTGCGTCCGGGCATGACCGTGGCCGACCTCGGCTCGGCACCCGGCAGCTGGTCGCAGGTGGCTGCCGGCATCGTCGGCGACAGCGGCCGGGTGTTTGCCCTCGACCTTCTCGAAATGGCGGCCATCCCCGGCGTGGATTTCATCCAGGGCGATTTTCGCGAGGATGCCGTGCTGGACCAGTTCGAAACCCTGCTGGCGGGGCGTCCGCTGGACCTTGTGATTTCGGACATGGCCCCCAATCTCTCCGGGATGGCCAGTATCGACCAGGCGCGGGCGGCTTATCTGTGCGAGCTGGCGCTGGATTTTGCGCGCAGCCATCTCAAGCCCGGCGGCGCGTTTCTGGTCAAGGTTTTCCAGGGCAGTGAATTCAATGACTACCTTGCCGCCATGCGGTCCGGTTTTACGCAGGTGCTCTCTCGCAAACCCAAGGCATCACGCGATCGTTCAGCCGAAATATACCTGCTCGGCAAGGGTTTGCGCTGACAGTGCCGGAAGGGCTGATTACAATGGATTATTCAGGGACCACTGTGTGCCTCGCAGGGCGTAAAGGAGCCTCCTCTTGAACAACATCGGCAAGAACATCGCGATCTGGGTGATCATCGGCCTGGTGCTGATGACCGTATTCAACCAGTTCAGCCGTCGCCAGGACACACAGAACCTGATCGACTACTCGCAATTCATCTCCGACCTTGATGCCGGGCGCGTGCAAAGCGTCACCATCGAAGGTCATCCTCTGCGTGGCCAGTGGCTCAAGGGCAAGCTGTCCAGCGGCGGCAGCTTCACGACCTACGCACCGTACGACCCGCAGCTGGTCAACGACCTGCTCAAGCATGACGTGCGCTTCGCTGCCAAACCTGAAGAAGAGCCCTCGATGCTGATGAACATCTTCATCAGCTGGTTCCCGATGCTGTTGCTGATTGGTGTCTGGGTGTTCTTCATGCGCCAGATGCAGGGTGGCGGTCGTGGTGGTGCCTTCAGCTTTGGCAAGAGCCGCGCCAAGATGCTGGACCAGGAAACCAACACGGTCACCTTTGCCGACGTGGCCGGTTGTGACGAAGCCAAGGAGGAAGTGCGGGAAATCGTGGATTACCTGCGCGACCCGACCCGCTACCAGAGCCTGGGCGGTCACGTACCGCGCGGCATCCTGCTGGCCGGCTCGCCGGGTACCGGCAAGACCCTCTTGGCCAAAGCCATCGCCGGCGAAGCCAAGGTGCCGTTCTTCTCGATCTCCGGTTCGGATTTCGTGGAAATGTTCGTCGGCGTCGGCGCAGCCCGTGTGCGCGACATGTTCGAGAACGCCAAGAAGAATTCTCCCTGCATCATCTTCATCGATGAAATCGACGCAGTCGGCCGCCAGCGCGGAGCCGGCCTCGGCGGTGGCAACGACGAGCGCGAGCAGACCCTCAACCAGCTGCTGGTCGAGATGGACGGCTTTGATACCAATAGCACGGTGATCGTCATCGCTGCCACCAACCGGCCGGACGTGCTGGACCCGGCCCTGCAACGCCCGGGCCGTTTCGACCGTCAGGTCGTGGTGCCGCTGCCGGACATCCGTGGGCGCGAGCAGATCCTCGGCGTGCACATGAAGAAGGTACCGATTTCCAACGATGTCGATCCGTCGGTGATCGCCCGCGGTACACCGGGATTCTCGGGGGCGGACCTGGCCAACCTTGTCAACGAGGCTGCCCTCTTTGCCGCCCGCCGCAACAAGCGTCTGGTCGACATGGATGACTTTGAGTCGGCCAAGGACAAGATCATGATGGGTGCCGAGCGCCGCAGCATGGTCATGACCGAGGACGAAAAGAAGAACACTGCCTATCACGAATCTGGTCATGCCGTGGTTGCCAAGCTGCTGCCGAAATCCGACCCGGTGCACAAGGTCACCATCATCCCGCGCGGCCGTGCGCTGGGCGTGACCATGCAGTTGCCGGAACAGGACCGTTTTGCCTACGACCGTGGCTATCTGCTGGACCGCATCGCCATCCTGTTCGGTGGCCGTATCGCCGAAGAGCTGTTCATGAACCAGATGACCACCGGAGCCAGCAACGACTTCGAGCGTGCTACCCAGATGGCGCGTGACATGGTGACCCGTTACGGCATGAGCGACAGGCTCGGTCCGATGGTCTACGGCGAGAACGAGGGCGAAGTCTTCCTCGGCCGTTCCATCACCACGCACAAGAACCTGTCCGAAGCCACCATGCAGCAGGTCGATGCGGAAATCCGCCGCATCATCGACGAGCAGTACGCTTTGGCCCGTCGTCTGCTGGATGAAAACCGCGACAAGGTTGAAGTCATGGCCAGGACGCTGCTGGAATGGGAAACCATTGATGCCGAACAGATCGACGACATCATGGAAGGCCGTCCGCCTCGTCCGCCGAAGCCCAATGCCAGCGTGGGTGGTGGCAGCGTGCCGCCGGCTCCTAGCGGTCCGGCTCCGGCGCCGATCATTACACCGGCACAGGAACACTGATCTTGCCCGCCGGTTCGGCGGGAGTGCGATAATCACGCGGCAGGCTTGGCCTGCCGCTTTTTTTGTTGACCGGATTTTCCTTTTCCCGCCATGACCCACCTTGCTTGCGGCCGTTACCGGCTTTCCCTTGACCGACCATTGGTCATGGGCATCCTGAATGTCACACCGGATTCCTTTTCGGATGGCGGCAGGTTTCAGGGGCGTGATGCCGCGCTGGCGCAGGCGGACCGGCTGATGGCCGAAGGTGCTGACCTGCTGGACATCGGTGGTGAATCGACCCGCCCGAATGCGCCGGTCGTCAGTGTCAGCGAAGAAACCGACCGGGTGCTGCCGGTGCTGGAAGCCTTGCAGGGATGCGGTGTGCCGCTGTCGCTTGATACCCGGAAAACGGCAGTGATGCAGGCCGGGCTGGCGCTGGGAGTGGACCTGATCAACGATATTGCCGCGCTGGAAGACGACGGCGCACTGGCTCTGCTGGCAGCCTTTCCGGCTGCCATCTGCCTGATGCACAAGCAGGGGGATCCGGCCACCATGCAGCAGCAGCCCCGGTATGCCCGGGTGCAGGACGAGGTTCATGCCTATCTGTCGGCTCGCGTTGCCGCCTGTCTTGCCGCCGGCATTGCCGCAGAGCGCCTGCTGGTCGATCCCGGCTTTGGCTTTGGCAAGACCGTGATGCACAACTACCAGCTGCTGGACGATCTGCCACGCCTTGGCACGCTGGCGCCGGTGCTGGTCGGCATGTCGCGCAAGTCCATGCTGGGGGCGATGACCGGAGTGACCGAGCCTGCCGCCCGGACGGTATCAAGCGTTGTGGCCGCCGTGCTGGCTGCCGAGCGTGGTGCTGCCGTGGTGCGTGTGCATGATGTGGCCGCAACCCGTGAGGGTTTGGCCGTCTGGCAGGCGCTGAAGGATGCCGGCCTCGCCCGCAACTGACCGACTGTATTCAACGAGCTGGCCGCCAGCCAGCCTGAGGGGAACCTGATGGCACAACGCAAGTATTTCGGCACCGATGGCGTGCGTGGAGAAGTGGGGCAACCGCCGATCACTCCGGATTTCGTACTCAAGCTGGGCTATTGCGCCGGCAAGGTGCTGGTCGGCAGCGACAGCCCGCATCCGACCGTGCTGATCGGCAAGGACACCCGTGTGTCCGGCTACATGCTGGAAGCGGCATTGCAGGCCGGGTTTACTGCGGCGGGGGTCAACGTACGCCTGACCGGTCCGCTGCCGACGCCCGGGATTGCCTACCTGACCCGTGCCCTGCGTCTGGATGCCGGAGTGATGATTTCTGCCTCGCACAATCCGTATTCGGACAACGGCATCAAGTTTTTTGCCGCAGGCGGACGGAAGCTCGACGATGCGCTGGAGGCCCGGATCGAAAGCCTGATGGATCAGCCGATGGAAACCTGTGCCTCCAGGGAGCTGGGGCGTGCCAAGCGGATCGATACTGCTGCTGACCGCTATATCGAGTTCTGCAAGGCCACGTTTCCCAATGACCTGGATCTGCGTGGGCTGAAGATCGTCGTGGATTGTGCCAACGGTGCGACCTATCACATTGCTCCGGCCGTGTTCCATGAGCTGGGAGCCACGGTGGTGGCAACCGGTGCCGCGCCTGACGGCTTCAACATCAACGATGGCTGCGGTGCAACAGCACCCAAGCATTTGCAGGCGGCAGTCCTGCAGCACGATGCCGATTTCGGTGTGGCGCTGGACGGAGATGGTGACCGCCTGATGATGGTGGATGCGGCGGGCCGCCTGTATGACGGTGACCAGCTGATTTACGTGATTGCGCGAGCCCGCCAGCAACGGGGTGAACTGGTCGGCGGCGTGGTCGGAACCGTGATGACCAATCTGGCCATGGAACTGGCCCTGGAGTCGCGCAATATCGGATTTGCCCGCGCCAAGGTGGGTGACCGCTATGTCCTGGAGCAACTGCATGAACGCGGCTGGCAGGTCGGTGGCGAGGCCAGCGGGCATATCCTGTGCCTCGACCGGCATACCACCGGCGACGGCATCGTGTCGGCCTTGCAGGTGTTTGCTGCCATGCAGCAGCTGAATACCGATCTGGCCGGCATTTGCCGGGAGTGGCAGCCGTTCCCGCAAACCATGATCAATGTGCGGCTGGCCAAGGGCCAGGACTGGCAGACAGCGGCTGCCGTGCCGCTGGCCGCGGCCGAGGCTGCGCTGGCCGGTCATGGCCGTGTGGTCCTGCGCCCCTCCGGTACCGAGCCGGTCGTGCGGGTCATGGTCGAGGCGGATGATGCCGATCTGGCCCGGCGCTGGGCCGGGGAGATTGCCGAAGCCATTCGCGCAGGCGCACCGGCCGCGGCCTGACCGCTGATGCCGTGCTGTTGGCCGGCCAACCCTGTCTGTTGTCAACGCCCTTTTGCCTTGTGCAGGGGGCGTTTTGTTTGATTTCAGTTCAAGTGGCCAGCTTATAAAAAGGGCATAATCCTTGGGTTATCCAAGGGGAATTGTCATGAAGGGCTGGCGTCGGCTGCTGGTGTGGCTGGGATTGTTGGGGATACTGGCCGGATGCAGCGGCGAACCGCCGGTGTCCGTAACAATCGGCGTCAACCGGTGGCTGGGCTATGAGCCCCTGTTCGTGGCGCGGGCCAACCAGTCGCTGCCGTCCTCGGTGCGGCTGGCCGAATTCACTTCCACCAGCGAAGGCATGCGGGCATTTCGTAACGGTGCCCTGGATGCCGTGGCGGTGACGCTGGACGAGGCCTTGTCGCTGGCGCAACTGGTGCCCGACCTGAGCATCGGGCTGGTGGTCGATTATTCCGACGGAGCCGACGTGCTCCTGGCTCGCCCCGGCCTGAAGCGGGTCGAGGACATGGTCGGCAGGCGGGTCGGGGTCGACAGCCTGGTGGTCGGTGCCTATCTCCTCGGGCGGGCCTTTGACAGCCGCAATCTCGACATCAGCCAGACCCGCATCGTCCATGTGCCGATGGGACGGCACAATCTGGATTTCTCGGCCCTGAACGTGGATGCACTGGTAACTTTCGAGCCATACCGCAGCCAGCAGCTGGCCCGTGGTGCCGTGCAGATTTTCAGCAGTGCGAATGTGCCCGGCGAGATTACCGATGTACTGGTATTCCGGCGCTCGCTGCCGCAGGACAAGCAGCGGCAGTTGCAGCAGGTTGCGCAGACCTGGTTCGATGCCGTTGACCGCCTTTTGCGCTACGATCCGGCCGCCATTGCCGTCGTGGCCGAGCGTCAGGCACTGACGCCCTCACAGGTCCAGGAGGCTCTGGAGGCCATGAAGTTTCCGGGAATCCGGGCCAACCGGACACTCCTGAATCCGGAAAACTCCGAACTGAATCCGGTGCTGGTGCGGCTGGCAGCCAGAATGCGTGAAATGGACCTGCTGACGCGGCCGGTCCGGCTGGATACCTTGCTGGACGACCGGCTGGTGCGGGAGGTCAAGTCATGATCATGCGCTGGCTGACCCGTTATCCGCTGGCACGGACCGTTCCGGTGGTTACCGTGGCGCTGGTGCTGAACCTCGTGTGCCTGGTCATGGTGTATCGCGTGAACCAGACCGAAGTCCAGGTACGCCAGATGGCAGAAGTGGAAGTCCGCAGCGAGATGAACCATCTGCAAGGGATCATCAGCGGTCTCCTGGAGGAGCGTGACATCGCCAGCGTGCAGCGGGTGGTGTCGCTGATGGGCGCCGAACCGTACGTGGAGTCGCTGGTCGTGATTGATGACCGCGGGCAGGTACAGGCAGCTTCGCGGTTTGCCTGGGTCGGCAAGAACTGGCGGGATCTGGGCCAGGGCTGGCGACCGGACGTGGTGGGCGATGCCATCCGGGATGAAAGCCTGCTCGTGCGTGGCGGTGAGCCGGTCGGCGTGTTTCATTCCGTGGCCGGCATCCATTTGCACTCGGAATCCCCGGCACTGCGCTCGGCACGCAAGGGGGCCATCCTGATGCGCTGGAACCTGCATCCCCTGTACCTGCAGTTCCGGCACGAAGCCGAACACGAAGCCGCCTGGCTGGCGTCGGCCATGCTGGCGGTGTCGCTGGTGCTGTTCGTGCTGTTCCGCATGGTGATCAACTCCCGCCTGAGGCAGCTGGTGGACTTTGCCCTGCGTTTCGGTCGTGGCGAACGGGTGCACGCACGGCTGGAAGGCGGAGACGAAATCGCCCAGCTGTCGCATTCGCTGGATTCGATGGCTGACCAGCTAACCGAACGCGAGCGGCACATCCGCAAGCTGGCGGAAACAGATGCCCTGACCGGGCTGATGAACCGCAATGCCTTTATCGATCGCCTGCAAGCGGAGTTGTGGCAGTCCCGGCAACTGGCGCTGTTCTTCATCAATATCGACCGCTTCCGCAAGATCAACGAAACCTATGGCCACCGGATCGGTGATGCCGTACTGGTCGCCCAGGCCCGCAATATCGGGCAGCTGGCCGGTGAAACCGGCTGGTGTGCCCGCCAGGGGGTGGATGAATTCCTGCTGGCAATGCCGGCACTGGCACTGGAAGATGCCAACGGTTTTGCCCGGCGCATCCATGAGCGGCTGGGGTTGCCGATGACGGTATCGGGCGTCACCTTGCAGGCCAACTCCTCCATCGGCATGGCCTTGCTGCCGGATCATGCCTCGACGGCAGAGGAACTGCTGATCAACACCGGGCTCGCGGTGCGGCAGGCCAAGGAGGAAGGCGGCAACTGCGTGGTGTCGTTCTCGGCTGCACTCAATGCGCGGCATGAACGGCAAAACGTGATCGAAGCCGGCCTGCGTGAATCGCTGCTCCAGGATGGTCTTGGCCTGTGGCTGGCCTACCAGCCGCAGCTCAACCTGCGCAATGGCCGCGTGGCCGGCGTGGAAGCCCTGCTACGCTGGAACCATCCGACACTGGGCATGGTGCCGCCAGACGAATTTATCCAGGTGGCCGAGTCGTGCGGCCTGATCCTGTCGCTGGGTGACTGGGTGATGGAGCGGGCCTGCGCCCAGCTGGCATCGTGGCGCGAGCTGTATGGTTATGACTTCATCGTGGCCATCAACCTGTCGGCAGCCCAGCTGTGTGATCCCTTGCTGGTCGACAAATTGCAGGAACTGGTAGTGCGTTACGCCCTGCCGGCCGACCGCATCGAGCTGGAACTGACCGAATCGATGCTGGTGGAAGACATGAACCAGGCGCTGGGCGTATTGCACGCGCTCGAGGATATCGGCATCCAGTTGTCGATTGACGATTTCGGCACCGGTTATTCCAACCTGGCCCAGTTGCGCCAGTTGCCGATCAAGCGCCTGAAAATCGACCGCTCGTTCATCCAGGACATCGAAACCAATTCCAACGCGCGCGGCATCGTGGACACCGTGATGGCGATGGCGCGCACGCTCGACATGACCGTGGTAGCCGAAGGTGCGGAAACCGATGCCCAGGCGGTGTATCTGGCCGAGCTGGGCTGTGATTACCTGCAAGGCTGGTGGCTGGCCCGCGGGCTGCCGCCGGCCGAGCTGGAAACCTGGCTGTCGGGCTTCCGTCCTACCCTGCCCGGGCACGTCAAGTCGGTACGCGAAAGGCTGACATGACCGTTTTTGAAGATGTATGGTTCTGGATTCTGCTGATTGGCGCCAAGTTCGTGCTGCTGGTCGGCAATTTTGTTCGACTCCTGAACAAGAAATGAACAAGGATGTTCCGATGACTCCCGTTAGCCGTTCCTTCCCCGCGTGGCGGGCCCGCCGCATGCGCCGTGATGCCTTTTCCCGCGACCTGATGCGTGAAAATGTCCTGACTGCTGCCGACCTGATCTATCCCGTCTTCGTGCTGGAAGGTGAAGACCGGACCGAGCCGGTAGTCTCCATGCCGGGCGTGGTGCGCCAGAGCCTTGATCACCTGCTGCGCACGGCGGCCGAGGCGGTGGAACTGGGCGTACCGGCCCTGGCACTGTTTCCGGTCATCGAGTCCGGCAAGTCGCTGGATGCAGCCGAGGCCTGGAACCCGGACGGGCTGGTGCCGCGCGTGGTGCGCGCACTCAAGGCCCGTTTTCCGGAACTGGGCGTGATTACCGACGTGGCGCTGGATCCCTACACCACCCACGGCCAGGACGGCATCATTGATGAAAAGGGCTACGTCATCAACGACGTGACCCGGGACGTGCTGGTCCGCCAGGCGCTGTGCCACGCGGCGGCCGGTGCTGACGTGGTGGCGCCGTCCGACATGATGGACGGCCGCATTGCCGCCAGCCGCGAGGCGCTGGAAGCCGAAGGCCATATCCACGTACGCATCCTCAGCTACGCCGCCAAGTATGCGTCGGCCTTCTACGGCCCGTTCCGTGATGCCGTCGGTTCGGCCGGTAACCTGGGCAAGGCCGACAAGAAGACCTACCAGATGGATCCGGGCAACAGCAACGAGGCATTGCACGAAGTGGCGGCCGACCTCGAAGAAGGCGCCGACATGGTGATGGTCAAGCCGGGGCTGCCGTATCTTGACGTCATCCGCCGGGTCAAGGACCAGTTTGCCGTGCCAACCTTTGCCTATCAGGTATCGGGGGAGTACGCCATGTTGCAGGCTGCGGCGCAGAATGGCTGGCTCGACCGCGACAAGACCATGCTGGAAAGCCTGTTGGCGTTCAAGCGGGCCGGGGCTGACGGTGTCCTGACCTACTTTGCGCTGGACGCTGCCCGGCTGTTGAGGTCGGCATGATGCCGGCCGTGGCCGGATAAGCATCGCCAGCAAAGGGTGCCGAGGGGTGCCCTTTGCTGTTTCCAGGGCCGGCATGCATGACCGGTTCCATGCAGCAAAACCAGAGCAGTCCGTGACCAGGGAGCAGTGCCATGACGCATGCCGGCGCCGGCAGCAGCCGTTTTGTATGGGAAGACCCCTTGCAGCTGGAACAGCAGCTGACCGATGAGGAACGCCTGATCCGGGACAGTGCCCGCAGCTTCTGTCAGGCGCGGCTGGCTCCTCGGGTGCGGGAGGCGTTCCGGCACGAGCAGTTTGACCGCGACATCATGCGCGAAATGGGCGAGCAGGGCCTGCTGGGCTGTACGCTGAACGACTGGGGCTGCGCGGGCGTTTCGCACGTGGCTTACGGGCTGGTGGCGCGCGAGGTGGAGCGGGTGGATTCCGGCTACCGTTCGGCCATGAGCGTGCAAAGCTCGCTGGTGATGTATCCGATTGCTGCCTATGGCTCACCGGAACAGCAGGCGCGCTGGCTGCCCGGTCTGGCGCGTGGTGAGCTGGTGGGCTGCTTTGGCCTGACCGAACCGGATGCCGGATCGGACCCGGGCAGCATGCGCAGCCGGGCACGCAAGGTGGACGGTGGCTATCTGCTGTCCGGCAGCAAGATGTGGATCACCAACAGCCCGATTGCCGACGTGCTGCTGGTCTGGGCCAGGGATGACGCGGGCGACATTCGCGGCTTTGTCCTGGAGCGCGGCATGGCCGGGCTCTCGACACCGAAGATCGAAGGCAAGTTCAGCCTGCGTGCGTCGGTGACCGGCGAGATCGTCATGGACGGTGTCATGGTGCCGGACTCGCATTGCCTGCCCGGTGTCCGCGGCCTGAAAGGTCCGTTTTCCTGTCTCAACAAGGCCCGCTACGGTATTGCCTGGGGCGCGCTGGGGGCGGCGGAAAGCTGCTGGCACACCGCGCGCCAGTACGTGCTGGACCGCTTGCAGTTCGGCCGGCCGCTGGCCGCCAACCAGCTGGTGCAATGGAAACTGGCAGAGATGCAGACCGAGATTGCCCTCGGTTTGCAGGCCGCCTTGCAGGTGGGCCGGCTGATGGATGCCGGTACGGCGGCTCCGGAGATGGTGTCGCTGATCAAGCGCAACAACTGTGGCAAGGGACTGGGCATTGCGCGCATGGCGCGCGACATGCTGGGCGGCAACGGCATCAGCGACGAATTCGGCGTGATCCGTCATGTGCTGAACCTGGAGGCCGTCAACACTTACGAGGGAACGCATGACATCCATGCCCTGATTCTGGGACGGGCACAGACGGGTATTCAGGCGTTTGTCTGACGTACCCGAAAAATGCAATGACATTTGCGATGTGTTGTGGGTTGTTTTCCGGTATTTTGGGTAAAATTACCTGCTGCAATGCAGCATCTTGCTGATTCAAACGGCCGTTTGACGACGGGGGCGGGGCATGCAATAGTGGCTGTCATCCCTGCAAAGGACAAAATAAGGAGGCGTGCGTGGAACGCGAATACATGGAATACGACGTAGTGATCGTCGGTGGGGGACCGGCCGGGCTGGCTGCGGCGATCCGTCTCAAGCAGCAGGCTGAAAAAGCCGGACGCGAAATCAGCGTTTGCCTGCTGGAAAAAGGGTCGGAAATCGGTGCCCACATCCTGTCGGGCGCCGTGATCGAAACCGGCGCACTGACCGAACTGATTCCGGACTGGCGCGAGAAGGGTGCTCCCCTGAACACGCCGGCCGGGGCCGACCGTTTCATGTTCCTGACCGAGGGCAGCTCCATCACCCTGCCCACGCCGCCGCAGATGCACAACCACGGCAATTACATTGTCAGTCTGGGCAATTTCTGCCGCTGGCTGGGTGAGCAGGCCGAGGCGCTGGGAGTGGAAATCTACCCGGGCTTTGCCGCTGCCGAGGTGCTCTACAACGAGGATGGCTCGGTCAAGGGTGTGGCCACGGGCGACATGGGGCTGGACCGCGAAGGCCGGCAGACCGACGCCTGGCAGCCGGGCATGGAGCTGTGGGCCAAGCAGACCCTGTTTGCCGAGGGCTGTCGCGGCTCGCTGACCAAGCTCCTGATGGAGCGCTTCAACCTCAATGACGGTGCCGACCCGCAGACTTTCGGCATCGGCATCAAGGAACTGTGGGAGGTGAAGCCGGAGCTGCACAAGCCAGGTACGGTGACGCACACGGTCGGCTGGCCGCTGGATACCAAAACCTACGGCGGCTCGTTCATGTATCACCTGGAAAACAACCAGGTGGTCGTAGGATTTGTTGTCGGTCTGGATTACCAGAACCCGCATATGTCGCCCTACGACGAGTTCCAGCGTTTCAAGACACACCCGGCCATTCGTGGCGTATTCGAAGGTGGCCGCCGCATTGCCTATGGCGCACGTGCACTGGCCGAAGGCGGGCTGCAATCGCTGCCGAAGCTGACCTTCCCCGGCGGCATGCTGATCGGTGACACAGCCGGTTTCCTCAACGTACCGAAGATCAAGGGTACGCACACGGCCATGAAATCGGCCATGCTGGCCGCCGATGCGGTGTTTGACCTTCTGGGACAGGATTCCCCGGCGGCTGAAGCAACGGCTTATCCGGCGAAGCTCAGGCAGTCCTGGCTGCATGACGAACTCTTCACCGTGCGCAACATCCGGCCGTCGTTCCACTGGGGTCTGTTTCCGGCCATCGCGTATTCAGCCATCGACACGTACCTGTTCCGTGGCCGGGCGCCGTGGACGCTGCATCACAAGCAGCCGGACAACATGACGCTCAAACCGGCCAGCCAGATGCCGAAGATCAACTATCCGAAGCCGGACGGAGTGCTGACGTTCGACAAGCTGTCGAACGTGTTTTTCTCCAGTACCAACCACCGCGAGGACGAGCCGATCCACCTGCGGCTGAAGGACCCCGCGGTACCGGTCAAGGTCAACCTGGCCCTCTACGATGCGCCGGAGCAGCGTTACTGTCCGGCCGGCGTGTACGAAATCGTCGGACAGGACAGCGGCGCGCCGCAATTGCAGATCAATGCGCAGAACTGCGTGCACTGCAAGACCTGTGACATCAAGGACCCGACACAGAACATTACCTGGACGACGCCGGAAGGCGGTGGCGGGCCGAACTATCCGAACATGTAATATCTTCCGGCAATTTTGCAGGTTGATTTGATGGTAAATGCATCGCCCGCGCTTTTGCTGCGGGCGATGCTGTATCCGAAGGTGTGTCTCCGGGCCGGAACCGTCACAATAGCGGCTGTTTGTCCCGTCAGGAGTCATTACGCATGGATGTGATTGAACTGGTCAGTCGCCTGGATACATTGCTGGAACCGTGGAAATTCAAGGATTACTGTCCGAACGGCCTGCAGGTCGAAGGTGCCCGGCGGATCGAGCGGATCGTGTGTGGCGTGACGGCCAGCCAGGCGTTGCTGGACGAAGCCGTGCGGCTGGATGCCGATGCGGTCCTGGTGCATCACGGCTACTTCTGGAAGGGCGAACCTGCTGCCGTCACCGGCATCAAGCGGCAACGGCTGGCAACCCTGCTGGCCAACAACCTGCACCTGCTGGCTTACCATCTGCCGCTGGATGCCCACCCGCAGTTCGGCAACAACGCAGGCCTGGCTCAGGCGCTGGGGTTGCAGATGCAGGGAACCGCGGGTGAGCAAGGATTGCTGGCCTGGGGCGTACCGGAAAATTCATGCAATGTGGGTGAGCTGGCGCTGCGCATCTCCGGGGCCCTGGAGCGCCTGCCATTGGTGATCGGCTCCCTGGAGCGGCCGGTCCGGCGCGTTGCCTGGTGTACCGGGGGCGGGCAGGGCATGTTTGCCGATGCAGTCGATCTGAGCGTCGATGCCTTCATTACCGGCGAGGCGTCGGAGTACTGCTGTCATCTGGCCCGCGAAAGCGGAGTGGCGTTCCTGGCGGCCGGTCATCATGCCACCGAGCGCTTTGGCGTGCAGTCCCTGACCCGCTGGCTGCGGGAAC
>RRZU013580835.1_pt1 | contig 13318 bp, 11 predicted proteins | sample 2165561 | NCBI WGS metagenome assembly RRZU01 (sample SAMN10456909, study PRJNA506462) | wastewater metagenome | isolation source: wastewater sludge | place: USA: Moscow, Idaho
GCCGATCCGATCGACAAGGATCTCTACGAGCTTCCCCCGGAGGAGCACGCACAGATCGCTCAGCTCCCCGAGTCCTTCGAGGACGCCCTGCGCGCCCTGGAAGCCGATCACGACTACCTCACCGAGGGCGATGTGTTCACCGAGGACCTCATCCAGACCTGGATCGATTACAAGACCGAGAAGGAGATCGCTCCTCTCCGTCAGCGTCCTCACCCCTACGAGTTCGCTCTGTACTACGACATCTAAGAAGATCCGCGCCTGCTCTCGTGGCGTGATCTCTTGGAGATGACTTCGGCCCGGTTACCTTTCGTAGCCGGGCCGAAGTGCTCTCGAAGTGCTCTCAGGGCGACGACGTCCGCGCGGCGCCCGGTTCGTTCGCCATCGAGAACTGCCCTTAGCGTTCGAAATCGCCCGTGTAAGGGTCACGAACGAGCACTAAGGGCAGTTCTCGGCGAGAGAAGCACAACGCAAACACGCTTCGTCGTCGTCCTGACGAACGAATGGCGTTTGGGCACGTGAGTGGCACAAACCCACGATGACCAATAACACAACCACAATTCATGCGCGACTATGCATATTTATACACAGGCGCGTAGGCTGTACCTAGAACACCTCGACGGGGTGGTTCCACAACTCACAGTGGACAAGCAAGGAGATACTCATGCGTAAGCTTTCGATTCTCGCGGCGGGTGCCGCGGCAGCCCTCGTCCTCTCCGCCTGCGGCGGCGACTCAGATTCGGATACCGGCTCAGGTTCCGAGACCAAGAACATCAAGGGATTCGATACCTCCGGCATCGAGAAGGTCGACGACGTCGCCGCTCTGGTTCCTGAAGCAGTCTCCTCCGACGGCAAACTCACCATCGGCACCAACATCTATTACGCGCCCGCCGAGTTCTACGACATTGACGGCAAGACCCCCATTGGCTACGACATCGACCTCATGAAGGCCCTCGCAGCAGTCATGGGACTTGAGGCAGACATCCAGCAGGCCGAGTTCGCCGCAATCATGCCTGGCATCCCCGGCAAGTTCGAAATGGGAATCGCCAACATCTCCGTGACGGCCGAGCGCCAGCAGAACTTCAACATGATCCCCTACTTCGCCACCGGTTCCTCCTGGGCAGTCCTCACGGACAACCCCAATGGCTTTGATCCGGCGGATATCTGCGGCAAGAGTGTGGGCGTTCAGATCGGTACCGTACAGGACGACGAACTGGCCGACATGGACTTCAGCTCCTGCTCCACAGCCCCCAAGGTCGAACGCTACAACGAGCAGTCCGCAGTCACCACCGCCGTGGTGGGCGGCAAGCTCGATGCCCTCTACGCGGACTCCTCCGTGGCCGATTACGCCGTCGCACAGACCTCCGGCCAGCTCCAGACCATTGGTGAGCCCACCGGCGTTGTTCCGATTGGTGCGGTTGTCTCCATGGACGACGACGCCTTCACCGAGGCCACCGTTGCCGCCTTCCAGTACCTGATGGACGAGGGCCTCCTCGCCGACATCTTTGAGGCATGGGGTATCACCGACAACGTTGGTACCGAAGCACTCGTGAACCCGGTGAAGTAGCCGTGAGTACTAACTCTTCATCTACCGCGAACGGCGCCGAGGAGATCAACCTCATCCGCGCCGTTCCGGTGCGCCACTGGGGACGGTGGGCTTCGGCCGCCGCCGTCGCTGTTCTCGCCGTGATGATGGCCAACGGGCTCATCACTAACAAGAACTTCCACTGGGATATCGTCTTCGCGACGCTGTTCAAGCCACAGATTTTCCAAGCCATCGGCTGGACGCTCCTGCTGACTGTGCTTGCCATGGTGATCGGTATCGCCCTGGCCGTCACACTCGCGATCATGCGGCGTTCGGAGAATCCGGTTCTACGCTGGGTCTCGATGGCCTACATCTGGTTCTTCCGCGGCACCCCGGTGTACACCCAGCTCATCTTCTGGGGGCTCATCGGTGTGCTTTACCCGCGGCTCTCGCTTGGTATTCCTTTCGGTCCGGAGTTCTTTGATTTCCGCACCTATGACGTGTTTACCGCGGCCGTCGGCGCGATTCTGGGTCTCGGCCTCAACGAGGCTGCTTATTTGTCAGAGATCGTGCGAAGTGGCCTCAATTCTGTGGATCCCGGCCAGGAAGAAGCCGCTCGTGCACTCGGCATGAGCCCGCGCAAGATTCTTGGCCGCATCATCATTCCGCAGGCGATGCGCGTCATCGTGCCGCCTACCGGTAACGAGACGATCTCCATGCTCAAAACCACCTCGCTGGTCACGGCTGTGCCGTTCACGTTAGAACTCACGCGAGTTACCAACGATTTAGGTAGTGCGTCGCTGTTGCAGATCCCCTACCTCGTGGTGGCGGCAATCTGGTATCTGGTGATTACATCTATCCTCATGTACGGCCAGTCCCATCTGGAGCGCTACTACGGGAAGGGTTCCAACGAGCGGACCCTCCGGCTTTCACGACGCGCTGCAGAGCGTCAGCGCACCTCGCGCCAGGCAGCAATCAACGCCGCTGACACCACCCCCGCAAACAACTCCGCAGAATGGACTCCGTGACCATGGCGCAGAATATGATCGAAATCCGCAATGTTCACAAGTTCTTCGGCGATCTTCATGTGCTGCGAGGAGTATCGCTGGACATCAAGCACGGCGAGGTGTGCGCGGTCCTCGGTCCGTCCGGATCAGGAAAGTCCACGTTGCTGCGCTGCGTCAACGTTCTCGAAGAAATCCAGGCGGGAAGCATCACCGTGGGTGACGAGCTCATGGGGTACCGGCTAGGCTCGGGTGGTCAGCTCCACGAGTTGCCCAACAAGCAGTTGGCGAAACAGCGTTCGACCATCGGCATGGTGTTCCAGCGCTTCAACCTCTTCCCTCACATGACTTCCCTGGAGAACGTCATGGAGGCGCCGGTCAAGGTCAAGGGCGTGGATAAGGCGACGGCACGTGCGGGCGCAGCCGAGATTCTTACCCGCGTGGGTTTGGCCGATCGTATGGACCACTACCCGGCTCAGCTCTCCGGCGGTCAGCAGCAGCGCGTGGCCATCGCCCGCGCGCTCGCCATGGACCCCGACCTCATGCTCTTCGACGAGCCTACCTCGGCGCTCGATCCCGAGCTCGTTGGCGAGGTGCTTGCGGTGATGAAGGATCTCGCAAAGTCTGGTATGACCATGATGGTGGTGACGCACGAGATCGGCTTCGCCCGCGAGGTGGCCAATCACGTGGTGTTCATGGACGAGGGCCAGATCATTGAGCAGGGCAAACCGGAGGCCATCTTCGAGCGCGCCCAGAATGAGCGCACCAAGGACTTCCTGGCCAAGGTGCTGTAGCGCTGGAGTTGTGGCGCTCTCAACTAAATACCAAGACAGGGGTGGGCGCGGTTAACCGCGCCCACCCCTATGCTTAGTCACTCTCGCCGCTATGATTGCTCGCCTGAAAATCTGCTGCGAAACGTCGAAGACTCGGCCATGCAGGTTTTCCCGTCAGGTTCTCTCGGTATGTGGAATAGCCAATCTCAGTGGCTGCTACGTCCAATCGGTACGCAACACTCCCGATAAGATCTATCGCATCACGCGATGGAATCCTCCTACGTTCTCGCAGATAGCCGACTATGTTCAACGACGACAATGCATGGTTTATCTGCGACTGCCTCTCAATGTCTAGAGAATCGAACGACTGTCGACGATCGCGCGCTTCGTACAAGACTCGTCTACAAGCTTGCTCTTCGTTTGAGAGAAAGGTCTGGTAGAGCTCTCGTAATAGATTGTCTTTCGCGTGCTTGTTCTCGTAGGCAATGCTGAAAGCACTGAGACCAAGACTCAAAATTGAAACAGCAAGAGCAATCAGTGCGATCTTGTCCATCTCCTCATCCCCTTTCTTCCTTGAAGACATTCATGAAGTTATCTTTACCGTTATGAACGGTTCTAATGCCGCGATCCTGCGCTAGAAACCAATCCCAGATGGAGAAAAGCAAAACTACCAGATCACCCGAGCAATGCCAGAGGGACTACTGCCACGCCATCGGCGCGACGGAACGCCTGCTTGCCAGTAGTGATCACGACCTTGTCCACGAGACGGTCGCCGAGCCTCTCACCAAGGAAGTGAAGGTGCCGCACGTCGGAGTCCGACACCACGGCCGCAAGCTTTACTTCGAATGCCAGCACCTTGCCGTCAAAACGCTCCAGGATGAGGTCGACTTCCTGTTCTCCCCCGCGCGTGCGGAAATGGAACGTCGCAGCTTCGGCCGCCTGACCGGCAGACCTCACGGTCAGCGCGGCGAGAGACTCGAAGAGTTGACCAAAGAACTCGGAAGCACCCGAGTTCGGCGATACCAGCGATTCTGGAGTCAGGTTAAGAACATGCGCCGCAAGCCCCGGATCACATAACTGATGCTTCGGCGCCACAGTCAAACGGGAGAACGGCGCACCAGAAGGAGACCACGCTGGAATAGGATCGAGAATCCACAGTGACGAGAGAGCATCGCGGTAACGCTGCGTCGTCGCTTTGGACGGCTTGTCCACGTCGCCAGCAGTAGCCGCGCGCAGAACCGAATCGTACGACGCCGACGTCGACGACGCCGCAGCGTACGCGCGCAGCCATCCCAACATCGACTGCGGCGAGCGGACCATTAAGTCATTTTCCGGCAGCTCTCGGTCCAACAAGTTCTCTACGTAACCTTGCAGCGCCGCTCGCTGCCGCCGTGGACTCAACTGGTTGATTCGAGGGAAGCCGGATGCACAGATCTGCTCAGCGTAATCAACAAGGCCGAAAGGAGTCTCCCCAGCTACATCCTTGATTCCTCGAAAGAGATCGGCAATTCGGACTGTCGGGCGAGTCTGGAATCGTTCGGAAAGCGCCAGCGGACGCATCCGAAGCGTCATGATACGACCAGCCCCGGTATGCTTCGTAACTCCCGGCGGGAGCTTCGCACTCCCAGTGAGGAGGAACTCCTGCTGCGTGCGTTCGTCAATCAAACGCCGAACCACATCCCACACAGGTGGGTGGATCTGCCATTCATCAACGCAGACTCTCGGAGCCGAAGTCAGTTGGAGTGAAGCATCTGCTGCCACAAGTTGAAGAGTCGCTTCATCATCAAGATGAAGAATCAGATCGCTTCGACGGCTGGCGGTCTCCGTCTTTCCAATACTTCGGGCGCCCTCGATACTGAGCGCCATTCCTGGCCCCAGCAACTCATCAAGTTCCTCATCGAGATACCTTGGAAGATAGCCATTTTTACCAACAGATTCACCGATCATGACTTGATACTAGTCCATCTGCCGGCTGCTAACTAGTCTATCTGCCGGCGCTGAACTATCCGATCTGCCGGCAGACGCCTCGCTCAACCGACCCGCTACCCGATCCGCTCGCCCATCCACGAGACCGCCCGGAAGCCCTTCGACAGGCTCCCCTCGATCTCACAGATCCCGGTATTGAACGGATGAATGTTCGTGAGCAGGTCGATGCCGAGCCCCGCAGCCCGGATCCCTGACCAGACCACGATCATTGCCCCGTGAGACACGATCGCCACGTTCTCCGCACCGGTTCCTTCAATTTCCTCGATCACGGCATCAAAGCGCTGAACAACATCGTGTCCATTCTCGAGGCCACCAATCCGAGGCGTGAGATCTCCACCAATCCAGACTCCCAAGGTGTCCATGTAGAGCCGATATTCCTCATGCACGGAACTCATCTCCATGTCGCCAGCCCTTACCTCGCGCACGCCTTCACGCACTAGGAGATCGAGGCCGCGAGCGGTAGCGAGCGGTGTGGCTGTCTGCTGGGTACGGATCAGCGGGGATGTGTAGATCGCGTCAAGAGGGGTTCCTTCGAGCCGTCCCGGAAGCGATGCCGCCTGCTCTCGGCCCAGCTCCGTGAGCGGAGCACCTGGGAAGCCGGTGTCGAGAGCCTTCGAGATGTTCGAAGGCGTCTGACCATGACGGATGAGGTGGATACGCATAATCTCCTGTTTTCTCCTGTGATTGCGTAGCATTCTGTATCTTGTGAGGCGGTTTGAGCATCCGAGCGCACTAGCGGTACCTCGGCGGGTGCCCGGCGTGATCCCCGCGAGCCCTACCCGCGCCCGGAACCTCTAGGCATAGAACACACGCTCAACAATCGTCCGCGCGCGCCGCGCACCGCGCAGATACTCTTCTTCGACGTCGTGCCGCTCAGAGGTGTCCTTACCCATGAGCGAAGCGACCACCGCCAATTCTCCCAGCTCGTGCGGCAGCACATCAATCTTCGAGGACTGAGCGCGGCCCGTACCAAGGAAGTTGAGATCGCGAAGCAACGACGCCCGGCTCCATGCCTCGACCAGCCGATCATGATCGACGGAGGACAGCAACCCTACTTCGCGCGCGGCAGCCAGGGCGGGGAGCGTCGCCGTCGTCCGAAGAGCAGGGTACGCACCCGCATGCTGAAGCTGCAACAGCTGGGTGGTCCACTCGACGTCGGCCAATCCTCCGCGGCCGAGCTTGAGGTGGCGCTGGGGCTGGACGCCGCGCGGCATACGCTCGGTTTCGACACGGGCCTTGATACGCCGCACCTCACGCAGAGCCGCGTCTCCCAATCCGCCCACAGGGTAGCGGAACGGATCGATGATCTTCACGAACTCGCCACTCAACGCTTCGTCGCCGGCGATAGGGCGAGCGCGCAGCAGAGACTGGAACTCCCACACCTCGGCCCACCGATCGTAGTACTCGGCGAGAGATCCAAGGCTGCGCGCAAGCACTCCGTTGCGGCCCTCGGGGCGCAGATCGTAGTCCACAGGCATCGGTGGTTCGGGGCTGGCCTCCTTGAGGAGCCGCGCCAGCTGCGAAGCTACTTCGTTGGCGAGCCGCTGGGCCAGTACCTCGTCGCTGCCCGGAAGCGGATCGTGCAGGAAGAGGATGTCCGCATCAGACGCGTACCCCATTTCCTTTCCGCCGAGCCTACCGAGGGCGACGACGGCGTAGCGTGACAGCGGTCCCTCTATCCCCAGCTTCTGACACCCGGCGATCTGTGCCGCACGGAGTCCCGCTTCGATAGCGATCTCCGCCGCGTGAGAGACAGCGGCGCGCGATTCAGCAGGCTCCACAACACGCAGCACCTGACCCATCGCCGTTCGCATCAGTTCGCGGCGGCGCAGGTATCGCCCGGCGGCCACGATTTCTGAGGGGTCGTGACGCCTCGTGAGGAGCGATTCGAGCTCGGTGTCCAGCTCCTCGCGGGTGGGTGGAAGCAGATCCGATTTATCTACCAACCAGCTGATTGACTCGGCCAGCCCCGGAATCTGATCGGCCAGGTAACGCGAGGAGGACAGAATGAGGCAGAGACGCTCGGCCGCCGCGCCGCCGTCGCGCAGGGTACGCATGTACCACGAGGTGCGCCCCATCTTCTCAGAGAGGACGCGAAAGGCGAGCAATCCGGCGTCAGGCTCCGGCCCTTGGGCAAACCAGCCGAGCATCACCGGAAGCAATTGGCGCTGAATGGCTGCGGTGCGCGAAACACCCGAGGTCAGCGCACTGATGTGGTTGAGTGCGCCAGCCGGGTTCAAATATCCCATCGAGGACAGGCGTGCCTTGGCCGCCTCGCTGTTGAGCGAGACATCATCTGGAGAAAGCCGCGCCGCCTCGGGCAGAAGCGGGCGGTAATAGATCGCCTCGTGGAGTGTGCGCACCTGCCTGCGGGTATCCTGCCACGCCTTTTCCAGCTCCGTCGATGTGTGGATGCCAGCGCGCTGCAGCGAGCGGGCCACCCGGCGCAGCTCCGCTTCGCCACTGGGAACCAGGTGTGAACGGCGCAGTCGCTGCAACTGGATCCGGTGTTCCAGGGTCCGTAGGAAACGGTAGTCGTGGTCGAGTAGCTCGGCATCCTTGCGTGCTACGTAGCCTCCATCGCGCAACGCCCCAATGGAGTCCAGCGTGGACTGGGTGCGCAGCGACTCGTCAGTACGCCCGTGTACCAGCTGCAGCAACTGCACGGTGAACTCGACATCGCGGAGCCCACCCTTACCAAGCTTCAGCTGGCGTCCCTGCTCGCGTGCGGGCACGTGCTCCTCCACGCGCCGCCGCATCGCACGGGAATCCTCGACAAAGTTTTCACGGTTCGCCGCCTCCCACACCTTGGGGCGCAACGCGGAAATGTATGCCTCCCCCAGTTCCATGTCTCCGGCAATGGGCCGGGCCTTGAGCAAAGCCTGGAATTCCCAGCCCTTAGCCCACCGATCGTAGTAGGCGACATGCGATTCGAGAGTTCGCACGAGTGGCCCGTCCTTACCTTCGGGCCGCAGGTTGGCGTCAAGGATCCACAGCGCAGGTTCCCCAGCAGAGGCAGACACGGCACGTCCCACGGAGGTAGCCAAACGCGTAGCAATACGAACAACGCTTGGCTCATCAAGGGATTCATCAAGCCCCCGCGCCACGTACACCACATCGACGTCGGAAATGTAGTTGAGCTCCCGAGCACCCGTCTTTCCCATGGCGATGATCGCCAGGCCAACCTTCTCAGCATCCTCGGTTTCGGCGCGGGCTACGGCGAGGGCCGCATCGAGCGTCCCACCCACAATATCCGCGATCTGCGAGGACACTTCAGGCATCGCCTCCAGCGGATCGGGGGCCGTGAGATCGGAAGCCGCCAACGCACCAATTCGCGTGAAGTAATGGACTCGCAGCTTATTGATGCAGTCCTCCCCTTGGGCCACAGGAAAGGGCTTCTCGGGGTCCGCACCCACGGACTCAAGCGCTAGGGCGCGTTCGCGGGCTAACGTCGTCGTCGAAATTGCGGCACGCTCGTGGCCTCCAGGTTGCGAAATGATCTCCTCCGTCAAAAGCGGATGCGAAATCATAAAATCGCCGAGCGAACTCGACATTCCCAACAGAGCAACCAACCGGGCTCGGGTGCGGGAGTTTGCCACAAGCCCGCGCAGAATCGCCCCACATCCAGCCGCGTCACACGCTTCCTTCAGCCGAATAAAGGCTAGTAGGCACTGGTCCGGGTCCGCGACCTGGTCGAACTCTGCGAGGTACTCGGGACGCTTGAGTTCATCAAGTGCCGGATCGCTCAGCAGTGCCTCACCGCGTGCGGGGTCGGCAAACCCTGCCTTGCGCAGTTGGCTCGTCAGACTCTTTTCGCGCATCTTTTCTCACTTCTCATCCGGCTAGGTAACAACGTCGTACGATCCGGTTGGAACTCATGCCTTCGTGCCCCAGCCAAAGCCCCAACTCACCACTCCGGCTAGATTCTAGACTCAGTATGTTGCGAGAAAATGACGCCGTTCTGCCGGGGTAATCTGCTGGCGGTACTGCTCCCATTCGTGGCGCTTGTCGCGCAGGAAGTAGTCAAAGCAGTCCTCGCCGAGGGTCTCCGCGACAAGCTCCGAACGCTGCATGATCTCCAACGCCTGGCTGAGGGAACCCGGTAGGGACTCAATGCCAAGAATCCTGCGCTCCATGTCGCTCAGCAGGAACACATCCGTGTCCGCCTGCTCGGGCAGCTCGTAGTTGCCCTCGATACCGGCCAGGCCCGCACGCAGCAGCACCGCGTAGGCAAGGTAGGGGTTAGCTGCCGAATCAATGGCGCGGTACTCCAGCCGCGCCGACTGCGGCCGATCCGGCCGGTAATGCGGCAACCGGATGAGCGCGCTGCGATTGCTCGGGCCCCAACTCACATAGGACGGAGCCTCGCCGCCGCCCCACAGGCGCTTGTACGAGTTGACGTGCTGATTCGTTACCGCGGTGATCTCGCGAGCGTGCTTGAGCAGCCCGGCCATGAACTGACGGCCCGTCTCCGACAGCCCGTACTCCCCAGCCGGATCGGAGAACGCGTTGCGCTCACCCTCAAAGAGAGAAATATGAGTGTGCAGGCCCGACCCCGGCGCATCAATGAGCGGCTTCGGCATGAACGAGGCTTGCACACCCTGGCGCACCGCCACGTCCTCAATGACCGCCTTGAAGGTCATGAGATTGTCCGCCATCGACAGCGCATCCGAGAAGTGCAGATCAATCTCGTTCTGGCCCGGCCCCGCTTCGTGATGCGAGAACTCGACCGAGATACCCATTTCCTCCAGGTTGAGGATCGCCTCGCGCCGGAAATCATGCGCGGTGGAACGAGTCACGTGGTCAAAGTAGGACGCCGAATCAATCGGCACCGGAATGGCCTCCGGATCCGTCGAGGGCTGGAAGAGGAAGAACTCCACCTCGGGATGCACGTAGCAGGTGAAGCCCATCTCCGCTGCCTTCGAGAGCGCACGCTTCAAAATGTTGCGAGGATCGGTGCGGGCCGGTTCGTCGTCGCGCGTAGTGATATCGCAGAACATGCGCGCCACCGGGTGATCAGTTCCGCGCCACGGCAACAGTTGGAACGTGGAGGCATCGGGCCGGGCGAGCATGTCCGACTCGTAGACGCGCGTCAGGCCCTGAATGGACGAACCGTCAAAACCGATCCCGTCCTCGAACGCCTCTTCCAACTCCGCCGGCGCAATCGCCACCGACTTCAGCTTGCCCACCACGTCGGTGAACCAGAGCCGCACGAAGCGTACGCCCTTGTCCTCGATGGTGCGAAGTACATACTCCTGCTGGCGATCCACGGCACTCCTTCGATTGGTCTTCCCCTATTGTGCCACCGTGAGTGGGTTTGTGCGCCGAGGAACCGGACCCGCGAGTACGGGGTCATGTCAGAAGAACGACGACGGCGCCCGCCACCCCATCCGTTCCTGCCCGCCTCCGTTTCTGTCCGCCTCCGATACGGTTGTCGCTGCGGCGCCCGGCGCTACGCCAAATCCTTCCAGCCGAGGACATCTGTGTGGTTGCCTGGTTTTGTGTCATTCGATTCAGGTGCGTCCTGGAAGCGAGTCTTCATCAGCGAGATCATGTCCACAAGGTCGTGTCCGCGGACGAGCGGACTGGAGGTGCGGATAAACCCATGCGTGATCTCCCCGATCGACCGATCATCCACGACGGCCATACGATCAAGGGTTCGCCCCCACTCGTTGAGGCATCCCAGAGCAAAGGCCCACGGGGCTAGGGTGGCCATGTAACTGATCTCGGTTCCTGGAGGCGGAGCGATGAGGAAGCGCCAGAAGCCGCGGCATTGATCGCGGGCCACAGTGCCGTTCGTTGTTCGTACGGCGGCGCCCACGATGGTGAGGATGCCAAGCATCATCACCATCAGGCAGACGATGAGCCAGAAGGGCCGTAGCGAGCTCGTCAGCATGAGGAAGAAAGCAATAACGGCTCCTACAAAGCCACCGATAGCTTCCAACGCACCCGCTGAGCTGAGGCGTTCACGTGCCGAACGGAACCAACGGAATTCGTCGTGGATCCGATGTACTACGGCACCGGACATGCGGTCGCTGATTGAGCGCCTCAGCCCGGAGAGACGTCCCGCGGGAATACCGACGGGAGGAATACCCAAATCTTCCAGGATCCCCCGGAATCGGCGAGAATCAAAAGGATGCGACCTCGCATACGGCTGGTTCTCCACGGCACCGGGGACTGCCAATTGGTCGAGGAAGAGCCGCTCCTCAGCATTGCAGGTCTCGTCCGGAGGATTGAGATACACCAGCACGACAAAGGGAAGTCCCTTGCTGAGATAGCGGTATTCAACCAGCTCAATGAAGCCACGAGTCGCAAGATCAAGGATCATACACAAGGCGATATCGCGATGACCCGCTTCCCTGTACACGAATGCCGCCTCAGCAGGGCGCATCTCAGGCGGTTCTGTCCTCATTGGCGGTTCCCCGCCGGTCACATGGCGAGTGGGTTGAGGCTCATCCCCCTGAGGAAAAACGCCACGGGGCAGCAGAACGTACTCACGCTCCGGCCTAATCGCGATGAGCAGGATGAGGGTTGCCACACCAATCAGCAGGATTCCCGACCAAAACTCGGCATTGGTGACCTGGAAATAGGCAATGATTTGTGACATGTCACCTCCTTTGGAGACCCGCCCATGCGTCCATAGTAGACCCGTTGTGCCCATAGTAGCTTGTGAGGTAGGTCCTTTGAGGTCCATATGGTCAGCTGAAATGGGCGCTCGCGACGTGAGACGACTAGGATGGTGCCACCATCCAAGCGAAGGAGAAGCATGAGTACTTCGAAGAGCCCCACTCCGCGCCGCGTGCGGGTGCATCATCTCGCCGAGATGAAGGAGCGTCACGAGCCCATCACGATGTTGACCTGCTACGACGCCATCACCGCCCACATTTTCGATTCCGCAGGTGTGGAAACGTTGCTCGTCGGTGATTCCTACGGCAACACCCTTCTCGGCTACTCGTCCACCCTCCCGGTCTCCATTGAGCAGATGGAGGTGGCCACCGGTGCCGTCGCGCGAGGTACCCAGCGCGCCTTCGTCGTCGCCGATCTTCCCTTCGGGTCCTACGACGAGTCCCCCGCCCAGGGTGTACGATCCGCCGTACGTCTAATGACGGCCGGAGCACAGGCCGTCAAGCTGGAGGGCGGCAAGCGCCAGGCCGCAACCATCGCGCACATCACCGCCGCCGGGATCCCTGTGGTGGGTCACCTCGGTTTCACACCGCAGTCCGAGCACCGGCTCGGCGGCCCACGCGTCCAGGGACGCACCGACGAGTCCGAAACTCAGCTGATCGACGACGCCGTCGCGGTGCAGGAAGCTGGAGCGGTCGCCGTCGTCCTGGAAATGGTGCCGGCCGCTCTCGCTTCGAAGATCTCCGAGATCCTCACCATCCCCACCATCGGCATCGGCGCTGGTGACGGCTGCGACGGGCAAGTGTTGGTGTGGACCGACATGGCCGGGATGACCAGTTGGTCGCCCTCCTTCTCCAAGAAGTTCGGGAGCGTGGGTGACGCGCTCCGTGACGCGGCGTCGGACTACTGCGCGGCGGTCAAGTCGCGTTCCTTCCCGGAGGATTCGCACTCGTTCTGACTGATTTCGTGACTCCCATGGTGACGCTCTAATCCTCGGTCCAGAAATCGTCCTTCTCCTCCCAAGCCTCGCGCCATTGCTTTTCCGCCGCATCTGACGCCGCGTTGCGTTCGCGCGCGATCTCGAAGGCTTGGGCCGCAGCTTCGGCGGTAGGGTACGGACCCATCCTGTGTTGCCAACCCGAGCGCTTGCCCTTCTCTACCTCGCCGGTGCGGGTGTTGAGATAGTACTCACCCTCCATGATGATCCCCTCCGTAGGGCGGCAGATGCCATCCGTGTGTGTTCGTCCTACACTTGAGTCCATGTTGGCAGAACGCGCACCACTTGGCACCCTTGTTCCCGGAAAACTCTCCCCCAAGCGTCAGGTTCCCAAGGGAATCGAACGCCCCGAGTATCTTTTCCACGATGGTCCGGAGGTGGTGACGGCGTCGGACGTCAAGAATGCCGAAAC
>RRZU010001891.1_pt1 | contig 13313 bp, 15 predicted proteins | sample 2165561 | NCBI WGS metagenome assembly RRZU01 (sample SAMN10456909, study PRJNA506462) | wastewater metagenome | isolation source: wastewater sludge | place: USA: Moscow, Idaho
AAGGATTACCAAAATGGCCAAAGAGATCCCGGATCTGGTGGCTGAGGCACGCGCGGGGACAGGCAAGGGGGCCGCCCGCCAAGCTCGCCGCGAAGGCAAGGTGCCCGGCATCGTCTATGGCGACGGCAAAGAGCCCTCGCCCATCCAGCTTGAGTTCAACTCGCTGCTGACCAAACTGCGCGCCGGTCGCTTCATGTCCACGCTGTGGAACCTGAAGGTCGACGGTCAGGACGACGTGCGCGTCGTCTGCCGCGGCGTCCAGCGCGACGTGGTCAAGGACCTGCCGACGCATATCGACTTCATGCGCCTGCACCGCAACACCCGCGTGAACCTGTTCATCCATGTGACCTTCGAAAACCACGAGAAGGCCCCCGGCCTGAAGCGTGGCGGCACGCTGGTCGTGGTGCGCCCGGAAGTCGAACTGGTCGTCACCGCCTCGGACATTCCCGATCACATCACCGTCGACCTGACCGGTCGTGAGATCGGCGATTCGATCCACATCAACGACATCGAACTGCCGGCCGGCGTGAAGCCGACCATCGACCGCAACTTCGTGATCGCCAATATCGCCGCGCCCTCGGGCCTGCGTTCGGCCGACAACGAAGAAGCCGCCGCCGAGGAATAATCGGCGCGGGCCTTGTGGCCACGGATCGCGGGCGGCATCTTTCGCGGATGCCGCCCGCTTTCCATTGGCGGCTTGCCGATCGGCGCCGCCATTGCTATCCGCCCCTTGAACGAACAGGCAAAGCACATGACCGACGCCATCCATATCATCGGGGCCGGCCTTGCCGGGTCCGAGGCCGCCTGGCAGATCGCCCGCGCCGGCGTGCCGGTGGTGCTGCATGAAATGCGCCCCGCGGTCGCGACCTTCGCCCATCGCACCGGCGACTGCGCCGAGATGGTCTGCTCGAACAGCTTCCGCTCGGATGACGACCAGATGAACGCGGTCGGGCAGTTGCACTGGGAAATGCGCGCGGCAGACGGCCTGATCATGGCCATGGCCGACCGCCACCGCCTGCCCGCCGGCGGCGCACTGGCCGTGGACCGCGACGCCTTCTCGGCAGCGGTGACGCAGGCGCTGCGGGACGAGCCGCTGATCAGCTTCGCCCCCGGCGAGATCCGCGAATTGCCGCAGGACGGGCGCTGGATCGTGGCGACCGGGCCGCTGACCTCCGAGGCTTTGGGCCGCGCGATCCTGTCGGCGACCGGCGAAGGCTCGCTGGCGTTTTTCGACGCCATCGCCCCCATCGTCCATGCCGACAGCATCGACATGTCGATCTGCTGGCTGCAAAGCCGCTATGACAAGGGCGAGACCGAGGCAGAGCGCACCGCCTATATCAACTGCCCGATGACCCGCGCCGATTACGAAGGCTTCATCGACGCGCTGCTGGCGGCCGACAAGGCCGAGTTCCACGAGGGCGAGACCGCCGGCTATTTCGACGGCTGCCTGCCGATCGAGGTCATGGCCGAACGTGGCCGCGATACCCTGCGCCACGGCCCGATGAAGCCCGTCGGCCTGACCAACGCCCATAATCCGGCGGAAAAGCCCTATGCCGTCGTCCAGCTTCGCCGCGACAATGCCCTGGGGACGCTGTATAATATCGTCGGCTTTCAGACAAAGATGAAATACGGCGCGCAAACCGATGTTTTCAGGCGAATTCCCGGCTTGCAGAATGCCAGCTTCGCACGGCTGGGCGGCATCCATCGCAACACCTTCCTGAATTCGCCACGGCTGATCGACGACCGGCTGCGGCTGCGCGCGCGCCCGAACCTGCGTTTCGCCGGTCAGGTGACGGGGGTCGAGGGCTATGTCGAAAGCGCCGCCATGGGCCTGCTTGCCGGCCGCATGGCCGCCGCCGAGGCATTGGGGCGCGACCTGCCGCCGCCGCCCGTCACGACCTCGATGGGGGCGCTGGTCAATCACATCACCGGCGGCGCGGATGCAAAAACCTTCCAGCCGATGAACGTGAATTTCGGCCTCTACCCGCCGCTGGACGAGATGCGCGGTGGCCGCAAGGGGCGCAAGGATCGTTACCCGGCCTATACGGATCGCGCGAAAGCCGATTTCAACCAGTGGCTTGCGGGACAGAGTTGAACCGGACGCGGTTCGCCCCCTCGCCGACCGGCCCCCTGCATCTGGGCCATGCCTATGCCGCATTGACGGCGGCCCGGCTTGCCGACCCCGGCCAGTTCCTGCTGCGGATCGAGGATATCGACCAAAGCCGCTGCCGCCCCGAATACGAGGCGCTGATTGCCGAGGATCTGCACTGGCTGGGCCTTGACTGGCCGCGGCCCGCCATGCGCCAGTCCGAACGCCTGCCCGCCTATCGGGCCGCGCTGGACCGGCTGGCGGCGCTTGGCCTGACCTATCCCTGCCAGTGCCGCCGCGCCGATATCCGCGCGGCGCTGTCGGCCCCGCAAGAGGGCGCCGCGCCCCTGATCGGTCCCGATGGCCCGGTCTATCCCGGCACCTGCCGCCACCGCCGCATGGCGGATGCCGGCCCCGATGACGCGATCCGGCTGGACATGGCCCGCGCGCTTGCGCATCTGGAGGCCGACGACATCGCCTTCATGGACGAGAATATCAGCCCCGGCATTCCGCACCGGCTGACCGCCGCCGATATCGTCAGCGGCATCGGCGACGTGGTGCTGGCACGGCGCGGCATGGGCACCAGCTATCACCTCTCGGTCGTGACGGATGACGCGGCGCAGGGGATAACGCTGGTGACGCGCGGAAAAGACCTTTTCGATTCAACATACATCCACGTCATTCTTCAGAAGCTGCTTGAGCTTCCGGTGCCACGCTATCACCACCACCGGCTGATCCGGGACGAGGCCGGAAAGCGTCTTGCCAAGCGCGACGACGCCCGCGCCCTGCGCCTTTACCGCGAGGATGGCGCCAGCGCCGCCGATGTCCGTCAGATGCTGTCGCTCTGAGGCGCCATGATGATGACCTCCTCGCCGTCGCGCAGCGCGGTGTAAAAGCAGCTTCGCCGGTTGGTATGGCAGGCCGGGCCGGTCTGCTCGACCAGCAAAAGCAGGCAGTCGCGGTCGCAATCGACGCGCATCTCGACCAGCTTCTGCACATGGCCCGAGCTTTCGCCCTTGGTCCAGAAGGCCTGGCGCGAGCGCGACCAATAGGTGACGCGACCCGTTTCCAGGGTCTTCTGCACCGCGTCCGCGTTCATCCAGGCCATCATCAGCACCTCGCCGCCCAGATGGTTCTGGGCAATGGCGGGGATCAGCCCATTGGCGTCGTATTTCAGGCTGGCGGGGTCGAACATCGGCTTTCCTTTCGGCGGGACGATGCCTATCTAATGCGCACGAAGCCCGGGGAAAAGACCATGTCCGACACTGACCTGATGCAGCTATATTCGCAGCGCATCCTGGCGCTGGCCTCGGATATTCCGCATCTGGGCAAGCTTGAGGCGCCGACCGGCAGCGCGCATAAACGCTCGCCGCAATGCGGCTCGTCGGTCACGGCGCATGTGGTGGTGACGGATGGCCGCGTTGCCGATTTCGCGCAGGAGGTGCGGGCCTGCGCGCTGGGTCAGGCCTCGGCCGGGGTGCTGGGCCGCGTGGCCATGGGGCGCAGCCGCGATGAGATCGCCCGCGCCCGCGACGAGTTGCAGACGATGCTGAAAGCGGACGGCCCCGTTCCCGCCGCCCCCTTCGAGGCGCTTGAGGTGTTGCTGCCCGCGCGCGAATTCCCCAATCGTCACGCCTCGATCCTGCTGGCATGGGAGGCGCTTCTGGGCGCCATCGACGCCTCGGCCGCTTGATTTCACATGAAAAAGCCGGCCCACAAAGGGGCCGGCAGTTGCGCGCATGATCATCCGGGAAAACGGGCAGAGGACAGGCGTGTCGTGCCGAAATGCGCGGGGCAGTCGGGGACGGACGGGATCAGGCCGCCAGAATCGAAGGCAGGGAAAACAGGATGATGGCGGTCACCGAAATGGCGATCGTGCCAAGCAGGTCAGACAGGGATTCGCGGGTCATTGGCGTTCTCCTCAGTTTGTTTATACTTTGTTCTCATTCCGGCAGAACAAAGTAAAGAACTTTTTAGGAACATTTGCCAAATTGTTAACGCGACGGGTCAGCCCGCGGTGACAAGGCGGATGGCGCGGTCCTGCTCCATCAGCCAAAGCAGCAGGCGCACGGCGCGGCCGCGGTCGCTTTCCATGCCCGGATCGCGTTCAAGAAACGCCTGCGCATCCTTGCGCGCCAGCGCCATCAACGCGCCCTGCCGTTCCAGATCGGCGATGCGGAACCGCGGCAGACCGGATTGCGCGGTGCCGATCACGTCGCCGGCGCCGCGCATCGCCAGATCCTCCTCCGAGATGCGGAAGCCGTCCTCGGTCTCGCGCAGGATCGAAAGCCGGCGGCGGCCGCTTTCGGACAGGGGTTCGTGATACATCAGCAGGCAGCTTGAGGCACCTGAGCCGCGCCCGACCCGCCCGCGCAACTGGTGAAGCTGCGCCAGACCGAAACTTTCGGCGCGCTCGATGACCATGATCGTCGCCTCGGGCACGTCGACGCCAACCTCGATCACGGTGGTGGCGACAAGAATGCGCGCCCGGCCCGCGGCGAAATCGGCCATGGCGGTATCGCGGTCGTCGGCGGGCATCTGGCCATGGACCAGCCGCACCTCGTCACCGAACCGGGCGCGAAGCTCCTGAAAGCGCGCCTCGGCGGCGGTCAGGTCGATGGCCTCGCTTTCCTCGACCAGCGGACAGACCCAATAGGCGCGGGCGCCGCCCTCAAGCGCGCGGGCAAGATGGTCGACAACCTCGCCCATGCGGGCATCGGAAATGACCGTCGTGCGGATCGGCTGCCGCCCGGCGGGCTTTTCGTCCAGCACCGACAGGTCCATGTCACCGAACTGTGCCAGCGCCAGCGAGCGCGGGATCGGCGTCGCCGTCATCACCAGCATGTCGGGCGGCAGGTGGTTGCCCTTGGCCCCCAGCTCCATCCTCTGGTTGACCCCGAAACGATGCTGCTCATCGACGATTGCCAATCTAAGGTCGTGGAATTCGACGGTTTTCTGAATGACGGCATGGGTGCCGACAAGAATGTCGATGCGCCCCTCGGCCAGATCGGTCAGGATATTGGCGCGCGCATCGCCCTTGTCGCGGCCGGTCAGCACCTCGATGCGGATGCCGGCAAGCCGCGCCAGCGGCTCAAGCGCGCGATAATGCTGGCGGGCGAGGATCTCGGTCGGCGCCATCAGCACGCCCTGCCCGCCCGCCTCGACCGCGACCAGCAGGGCAAGGAAGGCGACCAGCGTCTTGCCGGCGCCGACATCGCCCTGAAGCAGCCGGTTCATTCGCCGCGGCGCCGCCATGTCGGCGGCGATTTCCTCGACCGCGCGCGTCTGGGCGCCGGTCGGCGGCCATGGCAGCCCGGCCAGCACCTGCCGGCGCAAGCGCCCGTCGCCCTGCGTCTGCAACCCCGTCTGCCGCCGCCGGTCGCGCCGCATCAGCGCCAGCGTCATCTGGTGGGCGAAAACTTCGTCATAGGCCAGCCGCGCCCGCGCCGCATCGGTCGGCGAAAGGTTCTGCGGCCCGGCCGGCGCATGCGCCCGCGTCAGGGCCTCGGCCCAATCCGGCCAGCCCTCTCGTGCCAGGACCGAGGCATCGATCCATTCGCCGACCGCAGGAACCCGCATCATCGCCGCCGCGACGGCTTTTTGCACCACGCCCTGCGTCAGCCGACCCGAAAGCGGGTAGACCGGCTCGAATTCCGGCGGCAAGGGACTGCCCTCGGGGCCGATATGGTCGGGATGGACCATCTGCGCCATACCGTCGAACAGTTCGACCTTGCCCGAGACGGTGCGGCGCTGGCCAACCGGAAGCTGCCCCTCGATCCAGTCGCGGCGCGGGTGGAAAAAGACAAGCTGCAGGTCCGACACCCCGTCCGAGCACTGCACGCGCCAAGGCCGCCCCTTGGCGGTCGGCGGTACATGGCGCTGGACGGTCACGGTGACGGTAATGATTTCAGGCGGTTGCGCGTCGGAAAGCCGTGAGATGGGCCGGCGGCGGATGCCGGAATGCGGCAAGGTCAGGATCAGGTCGCGCGGACGGGTAATGCCCATCTGCGCGAATGATTCCGCCGCCCGCGGGCCGACGCCCGGCAGGGTTTCGATGCCCGCGAACAGCGGAAACAGTGCCGGCGGCCGCCCCGGCGTTACCCCTTCGCCAGCGCCAGCCATTCGTCCTCATCGATGACCTTGACGCCCAGATCGGCGGCCTTTTTCGCCTTCGACCCCGCGCCCGGCCCGGCAATCAACAGATCGGTCTTGGCCGAAACCGAGCCCGCGACATTGGCCCCCAACGCCTCGGCCCGCGCCTTGGCCTCGGCCCGGGTCATCTTTTCCAGCGTGCCGGTAAAGACCAGCGTCTTGCCGGCGATGGCGCTGTCGGTGGCGCGCGCCTCGGGCGGTGCGACGTTGCGCAATTGCGCGAAAACGCGGTCGATGGCAGCACGCTCGCGCGGGTTGGTAAAGGAATCCGACAGGGACAGCGCCATTGCCGGCCCGACGCCATCGGCGGCGATCAGGTCGGACCAGGCGTCGCTTGCCGCCGGCGAAGGATCGATTTCCGCAATCGCCGCTGCACGCGCCTCGGCAATGCGGGCGCGGCGGCCTGCCGCGGATGCTGCCGCACGCTCGGCCTGCGCCGCGTCATCGGCGGCGCGATGGGCCAGCGCGGCGGGACGCCCGGCATCCAGCGCATGTTCCAGCGCCTGCCAGGTCTGGAAATGCCGCGCCAGATCCTGGGCGCCGACCTCGCCGACATGGCGGATCCCCAGCGCGAACAGCAACCGCGCCAGCGTAATGTCGCGCCGCCGGTCGATCGCCTGAAACAGGCTTTCGGCGCTTTTCTCGCCCCAACCCTCGCGGTTTTTCAGCTGCTGAAGCTGACCGGGGCCAAAGCGCGATTGCAGGGTGAAGATATCGGCGGGCTCGCGAAGCCAGCCGTCGCGGAAAAGTTCGTCGACCAGCTTGGCCCCGAGGCCCTCGATATCGAAGGCAGCGCGCGACACGAAATGGCGCAGCTTTTCGACCGCCTGCGCCGGGCAGATCAGACCGCCCGTGCAGCGCCGCACCGAATCGCCCTCGTCCCGGATCGCAGCAGAGCAGCATTCCGGGCAGATGACCGGGAACGCATAGGGTTGCGAGGTTGCCGGGCGCTTGGCAAGATCGACATCGGCGACCTTGGGAATGACGTCGCCGGCGCGATAGATCTCGACCCAATCGCCGATGCGGATATCCTTGCCGCCGCGGATCTCCTGCCCGTCGGCGCTGCGCCCGGCGATGTAATCCTCGTTATGCAGCGTCGCGTTCGAGACCACGACGCCGCCCACCGTCACCGGGTGTAGCCGCGCGACGGGGCTGAGCGCGCCGGTGCGTCCGACCTGGATATCGATGGCCTCAAGCCGGGTCCAGGCGCGTTCGGCGGGAAATTTATGCGCCAACGCCCATCGCGGCGTCGTCGAGCGCATGCCAAGCCGCGCCTGATAGGCAAGGTCGTTGACCTTGTAGACAACGCCGTCGATATCGTAATCCAGCACCGCGCGCATCTGCTCGATCCCGGCCCAGACCGCGATCATGTCGTCGATGGATTTGCAAAGCTGCATCAACGGATTGGTCTGAAAGCCGAAATCGCGCATGCGCCCGACCGCGCCGAACTGGGTGGTGGCAAAAGGGGCGCTGACCTCGCCCCAGGCATAGGCAAAGAAGCGCAGCGGGCGCGCGGCAGTCACCTGCGGATCAAGCTGACGCAGCGAGCCCGCCGCCGCATTGCGCGGATTGGCAAAGACGCGGCCGCTGTCGGACTGGTTGAGCTTTTCGAAATCCTCGCGTGACATGTAACATTCGCCGCGGATCTCAAGCACTTCGGGGAAGTCGCCGCCCCGAAGATTCTGCGGGATATCGGCGATGGTGCGGGCATTGGCGGTGACGTTTTCGCCCACCGCACCATCGCCGCGGGTCGAAGCCAGCACCAGCGCGCCATGTTCATAGCGCAGCGACAGCGACAGGCCATCGATCTTGGGCTCGGCGGTGAAGTCCAGCGGCGCGGCGTCAGGCAGGTTCAGAAACGACCGCACGCGCTGGACGAAGCTGGTGACATCCTCTTCGGCAAAGCCGTTTTCCAGCGACAGCATCGGCTGGCGGTGCGCGACCTTGGCAAAGCGCCCGTCAGGCGCGGCACCGACAAGGTTCGTCGGGCTGTCGGCCCGGACAAGCTGTGGAAAGCGCGCCTCGATGGCGGCAAGCCTTTGCTTTCGCGCGTCATATTCCGCATCGCTGATGAAGGGGGCATCCTGGTTGTGATAGGCCTGATTGGCCCGCTGGATGTCAGCGATCAGCGTCGCAAGCTCGGCCTCGGCCGCGGCAAGGTCCAGTCCCTCGGCTGTTGGCCGCAGATCGCCGCCATCCGCTGCATCCGGGCCTTGTTCGCCATTCTGTCCGGCCATACCGCCCTCCGCCCTGTGCCTGGCCCCGGGGGCCTTCCGTCAGATGAAAGGTGATAGCGGGGCCGGGGCCGGATTGTCCAGCGCCGGCCGCCCCTTTGCCTCAGGCCCGCAAGGCCAGCCGTTCGGCGTTCTGGGCCGGTGCGGCCGGATCGCGCAGGACGTAGCCGCGGCCCCAGACGGTCTCGATATGGCTTTCGCCGTCCATCGCCGTCGCCAGCTTCTTGCGCAGCTTGCAAACGAAGACGTCGATAATCTTCAGCTCGGGTTCGTCCATGCCGCCGTAAAGGTGGTTCAGGAACATCTCCTTGGTCAGCGTCGTGCCCTTGCGCAGGCTCAGCAGTTCAAGGATCTGGTATTCCTTGCCGGTCAGGTTGATCGTCCGCCCCGCTACCTCAACTGAGCGCGCGTCCAGATTCACCACCATCTCGCCGGTGCGGATCACCGACTGGCTGTGCCCTTTCGAGCGCCGGATGATCGCCTGGATGCGGGCAATCAGCTCGTCGCGGTTGAAGGGCTTGGTCATATAGTCATCGGCGCCGAAGCCAAAGCCGCGCAGCTTGCTTTCCGTATCGTCCGAGCCGGTCAGGATCAGGATCGGCGTATCCACGCGGGACATGCGGATCTGGCGCAGCACCTCCATCCCGTGCATGTCGGGCAGGTCCAGATCAAGCAGGATCAGATCGTAATCATAGAGCCTGGCCAGATCGATGCCTTCTTCGCCCATGTCGGTGCGATAGACATTATAGCTGGCGTGGGTCAGCATCATCTCGATGCTGCGCGCCGTGGTAGGATCATCCTCCACAAGAAGGATTCGCATGTCATTTCCCCTTGCTTACCCGTTATCGACACAAGCTTCTCAGCAAAAGGTTAATATCACGTTACCGGCGACCTGTCAGACGGAACACAACCTAAAATTGTCGAAATTTTTGCAGCTGCGTGATTTTCAACCCGTTCCGTCCATGCTTGCGCACCGCGCTGGCCCAGGTGTCGAACTCTTCCTCGGTCAGGCCATAGCGGCGAATCGCATCCTCGCGCGTGATCAGCCCATGGCTGACGGCATCGACCACCACTGCCTTGCGACTGGCGACCCAGCGCGTCACCGGATCGGGCAGGTCGGCAAGGGTCAGAACGCTGCCATCGGAAAGAATGGCGGTGCGCGGTCCCGGAGTTTTCTTCAAAAACATCGGCAAGTTCCTGTCTTTCTTGCCCTGTTTCTGACACAGACTTCTTAAGTCCAGATGAAGCCCGCAAAGCTTTTCCGCGGCCGCCCCTTGAGAATTTGCGGATTTTTCCTATAAATGTCTGGAAAAATGCGGCACCCCGACGCGGCGCTGCGAAAGGACGATCCATGACAATGCCCGGACCCGATCTGCGCAAGGCCGCAGAGATCATGCCCATGAATTCGCTGGGTTTCCGCAAGCCGCCGGCACAAACGCGCGTGGTCGTCGCCATGTCGGGCGGCGTCGACAGTTCCGTTGTGGCCGCGATGCTGGCGGCGCAAGGCTATGACGTGATCGGCGTGACGCTGCAGCTTTACGACCACGGCGCGGCGCTGGCGAAAAAGGGCGCCTGCTGCGCCGGACAGGATATCCACGATGCCCGCCGTGTGGCCGAACGCATCGGATTCCCGCATTATGTCCTTGATTATGAAAACAAGTTCCGCGAATCCGTGATCGAGGAATTTGCCGACGCCTATCTTGCCGGCGCGACGCCCGTGCCCTGCATCCGCTGCAACGAACGGGTCAAGTTCCGCGACCTTCTGGACACCGCGCGCGAGCTGGACGCCGATTGCATGGCGACCGGCCATTACATCCGCCGCCATGACGGTGCCGCGGGCGCTGAACTGCACATGGCCGCCGATCCGGCGCGCGACCAAAGCTATTTCCTGTTCTCGGCCACGCGCGAACAGCTTGAATGCCTGCGCTTTCCGCTGGGCGGCCTTGCCAGCAAGGCCGAAACCCGGGCGCTGGCGGCGGAATACGGGCTGGCGGTCGCCGACAAGCCCGACAGCCAGGACATCTGCTTCGTGCCGAACGGCGATTATGCCAGCGTCATCGAAAAGCTGCGCCCCGGCGCCGCCGACCCGGGCGAGATCGTCGATCTGGACGGCAATGTGCTGGGCCAGCATCGCGGCGTCATCCATTACACCATCGGCCAGCGGCGCGGATTGGGCATCGGCGGCCTTGGCGACCCGCTTTATGTCGTCCGCCTTGAGCCCGAGACGCGGCGCGTCGTCGTTGGCCCGAAACAGGCCCTGGCAACACGGATCGTTCCGGTGACCGAGGTGAACTGGCTGGGCGACGCCCCGTTCGAGGGCGAAATTTCGATCAATGCCCGCATCCGCTCGACCCGGCCACCGCGTCCGGCAATCCTGCGCGCAACCGGCCCCGGCCGCGCCGAGATCGAGCTTCTGGACCCCGAAGAGGGCGTAAGCCCCGGACAGGCCTGCGTTTTCTACGCGACTGAGGGCACGCGGGTTCTGGGTGGCGGCTGGATCGCGCACCGCCGGGGCGGCTGATCAGGCCGCCGCGGCCAGCGCCCTGATCCGCCCCACCATCGCGCGCAGGCCGTTCGAGCGCTGCGAGGACAGGTGCTCCTCCAGCCCCAGCCGGCCCAGTTCGGCGCTGGCATCGATAGCGCCGATCTCGGCCACCGGAACGCCAGAGTAAAGCGCGTGCAGAATTGCGATCAGCCCGCGCACGATCAGCGCATCGCTGTCGCCCTGAAAATCGAAGCGTCCGCCCTCGATCCGCGGCATGATCCAGACCTGGCTGGCGCAGCCGTCCACCTTGGTCGCCGGCACCTGCAACGCTGCGTCCATCGGCGGCATCGCCTTACCCAGTTCGATGACATGGCGATAGCGGTCCTCCCAGTCGTCGAGGAAATCGAAAGTGTCGGCGATCTCTTCAAAGGCGGGCGTGGCCATGGGCATCCTTTCCTGTCGCGCGGGCTGCGGGCCGGCCCGGCATAGCGCGACGGGCCGGCGCGGTCAAAGAGGCTTTCGCGCCCGCACGACTTGGCCTATCACTGCCGCAGGAACAAGGAAAACGGGGACAGCGATCCATGCGGACAAGAACATTGGCGCTTTTCGGCGGTGCGATGCTGGTTCTGGCCGGTTGCGGCGGACCGGGCAGCGGCTGGAATCCCATCGGCTGGTTCGGAAGCGGTTCGTCGGCGCCTGAAACGCTGGTCCCCGATGGCGGTTATCCGACCGCGCAGACCGACGGGCGCCTGCCGCTGGCGCGTGTCGTCAGCGCCAAATGGGACCCGCTTTACGAAGGGCGGCTGCTGGTCGTGCAGGGCCTTGCCTCGACCAAGGGCTGGTGGGACGTGGCGCTGGTGACCGAGGTGCCGATGCCCAAGGGCCGCATCCGCCCCGATGAAAACGGCGTCCTGCGCCTGCGCCTTGTCGGCTATCCGCCGCAGCCCGACACCTTTGCCGCCGCGAACGCGGCCACCCCGGCCAGCGACATGATCACGGTGGGCCTGACGCTGTCGGCCGCCAGCCTTGCCAACCTGCGCGAGGTGGTCATTTCGGGCGCCGGCAACGCCATCACCCTGCGCCCCTGATCCGACAGGGCCGCAGCAAATGCAAAGGGCGCCCGCAAGGCGCCCTTTTTCATGTCCCGCCGCTTAACCCATCTTGCGCAGATAGGTCCAGGTCGGCACGCGGGCATCGCGGGCCACCGACCAGCTTTCCGCATCGCCCAGATATTCAAAGCCGCAATTCGTCAGCACCCGGGCCGAGCCGGGATTGTCCTGAAACGCCTCGGCAAACAGCGTGCGCGAACGATGCGGATTGGCGGCGACAAGCCCGGCGACCGCCTCGGTCGCGAAGCCGGTATTCCAGAAGCCGGCGCCGATCCAGAAGCCAAGCTCAGACTGCTCGGCCTCCATCCGGGTCAGCGAGACCACGCCCAGAAGCTCGGCCAGACGATTGGCCGAACCGTCGATGGCCCAGACATCCTCATCGCGTTCGGGCGACATGGCGCGCTTGACGAAGGCCTCGGACGCGCCCGGCGGCAAGGGATGCGGGATCGAGCGCGTCCCCTCGGCCACGCGGCGGTCGGCGGTGTAATGCGCGATCAGCCCGGCATCCGACTGCCGCAGCGGCCGCAGCAACAGCCGTTCGGTTGCGATCTCGCGCAGCGGCGCCAGCGCCGAGGTCATCAATCCGGTGGTCATCTCGTCGTTCTCCCCCCTACTCATTGTAACTGATATGGGTACGGTCCTTGAAAATGCGAAGGGGACCGGCCTCGGCCGATCCCCCTTTAGCAACCGAGTGTTAAAAACAGGTTACTCGGCAGCCTCAAGATTGGTCGGCAGCACCGAAATATAGGTGCGGCCCTTCAGGCCCTTGCGGAAGGTCACCTGACCGTCGGTCAGCGCGAACAGCGTGTGATCGCGGCCCATGCCGACATTGGCGCCGGCCCACCAGGTGGTGCCGCGCTGACGCACGATGATGTTGCCGGCAACGGCCGACTGGCCGCCAAACAGCTTGACGCCAAGACGGCGACCGGCCGAATCGCGACCGTTGCGGGACGAACCGCCTGCTTTCTTATGTGCCATGGGTCAGTCTCCTTATTCGCTGGCGGCTTCGGCCGGCGCAGCGGCCTTGGCTTTCGCCGGTTTCGCGGGGGCGGCCTCGACCTTGGTGCGGGCGCCGACGGCGGCCTTCACGCCGGTCTTGTCGGCGCCTTTTTCCACAAGCTCGGTCACGCGCAGCAGCGTCAGTTGCTGGCGGTGGCCACGGGTGCGCTGCGAGCTGCTTTTGCGGCGGCGCTTGACATAGGTGATGACCTTGTCAGCCTTGATCGTATCGATCACTTCCGCCT
>RRZU013311068.1_pt1 | contig 13313 bp, 22 predicted proteins | sample 2165561 | NCBI WGS metagenome assembly RRZU01 (sample SAMN10456909, study PRJNA506462) | wastewater metagenome | isolation source: wastewater sludge | place: USA: Moscow, Idaho
CAACCAGAATATATATTTGATTTTTTTTAATCTAACTCTGTTAGATTATTTTGTGATGTTTATTTTTTAATAGATAAGGAGCTTACGCTCCTTATTCATATCTCATATATATCAAAATTTCTTGTTTTATCTATTTTTCTTGATTTCAATACATTAACTTTCCTTACTATTTAAAAAAAGCTGAATTCAAAATCCGGCTGATTTCTTGTATAATTGTTTTATGACTAATAAAATAACTATACAGAATAAACTGAAAATATATTTTCAACAATAATATTCATTGATCTTCTTTTCAAGGAGACTTATTTTTCTTATTCTGATATTTCATTCATCAAAAAATCTATCTCTAACTTTATTGCCTGCAGGGATTTAGATAAAGAATGCCTTCTCCTCAAATGCTTCTCTTGCGGTCATTCCCATAAAATCCCTCTTACATGTAAATCCTGACTTTGTCCTTCTTGTGGTTTCAAATATTCTGCTACATGGACTGAGAGAATTTCAAAAGATATTATCAACTGTCCTCACAGACATGTCCTTTTTACTATTCCTAAACAATGCAGAGAATTTTTCTTCTATGACAGAACCCTTCTTTCTAAACTTGCTTTGGCTGTTAATGATATCTTTAAATATCAATTCCATAATATTTACCGTAAAAATTAAAGAGTGGATCGGTCCCCAAATTTGAATTTTTGGAGTTAATACAGTATAATATGCTTGTAACGGTATATTATTATACTGAATTGCTCCTGTAGACTGTAAAAAGTTTATGGGAGTTTTTTCTATCTCTTTTTTATTATAAGCTGGTTATTTTCTTCATCCAAAATTAGCTCTATATCTTTTTCATTTTCTGTTATATCTAATTTTCGAAGCCACGGAATCGGTAAAATAATCCTTGCACCTTTTCCAGTCCCAGCCTTATAAAAAGAAATTTTTAAATCTCTTTTTTCCATATTATTCTTTTCTATCAGTCACCTATATTTCACATAATAAGTGACTAATTGCCAATTATTTTTATTCTACTCTACAAACTCCAAAAATTCTAGGAAGGCTTTCCCTCAATATTCAATTGTCATTGTCCAGTTTTGTTTCCAATAAAAAAACAAGACTGTTTATATTTAGTCTTGTTTTACTACATTATTCTATTCTGCTAAAGTATCTCCAAAAATTTCTGAAATTTCTAGAATTGGAAAAAATGTATAAAATAACTCATTATTAGTTTCTTCTTCAAAGCCTATTATATCCCACAATCCATTCTTTTTATTCATATGCACTTTTATTATTTTCGTCTTTTTTTGTGCTTTTTCTTTATATTTTTCATATAAAACATTCAATAATACTTTCACATACTCATCTTCAAGCTCTTCTTCTGTTTTACCACTTTCATCTACAACTTCCTGAAACTTATTAAAAATTTCTATCTGTAGCTCTTCCAATGGCTCATCTTGAAGTACATCTAAAAATGAACAATAAGTTACTAGTACAGTTAGTTCACTTTTATATTTATTCTCTTTCACATCCGTAACTTTGTATTGGTTATTTTTGTAACTTAGTAAAACTTCTTCCGACATCTTAGTTTCAGACTTTTTATCAATTTCTCCTAAAGCTCTTACCATCTCAGGATCATCTTTATATTTATCATAGTTCCCTGTTAAAAGTACTTCTATATTTTTATCAAAAACCCTCTTAGACTCATACTTATCTAAATTATTACTAAAGCTTAAACTTGTTAATATTATTAGCATTCCCAATATAATTTTCTTCATTCTCTCTCCTCTAATTTTAATTCCCCATCACTAATATCTTCTATTCCATATTCTCCATTTTTGTCTCTAAATCTTTCAATATATCTAAATTTACAACTCATTCCCCAAACTGGGTGTGGAACTGGCTCATACCAAGATACTACCTTAAAAGTCTCTAAATCAAGGTTTTTCAAATTTTTTCCTCTATAATAAATATTATTTTTATCTTTCGCTAAATTAATATCTAATTTCTTAAAAGAACTTTTATCAACTCCTTTAACAGAAATCCCTGAATATAATATATCATTTTCCTTTATTTCATATCTTCTTGGCATTGAACAACTCAGTGAAAACCCAAATTGAAACATCATAAATAACCCTGCTAAAATCATTAACTTTCTTATCACTTATAACCTCCTAAAATTATTTTATATATTATAACTTAATTTTTAATTCAAGACTAAATACTCAATTGCCATTATCTAGTTTTAGTTTCAATAAAAACAAGACTGCTTTATCCTTGTTCACTCGACACTCCATCCATCTTTACAATTATATTCAAGTTTTTTATTCTTATCTTCTACTTTTAAACACCATGCTCCTATTGTATAGTGTGAAGTTTTCATATCCATATTTAACTTTTTTCCCTCATAATAAAAATCATTTTTATCTTTTAAAAATAAAGGAGTTAATATTTCTAAAGTTTCTATATCTAAATCTTTTATTTTATCACCTTTATAATATACATATCTTTTATCTTTTGATAGTGAATTTTCTATTACTCCAAAAGTTTCTATGTCTACATCTTCCAATCTTTTATCTTCAAAGTAAATATTTTTTCCATCTCTTGAGTATAAAGAATATTCTAAAACTTCAAAAGTTTCGGGGTTTGCACTATTTAATAATTTCTCATTATAATAAACATGTTTTTTATCTTTCGCAAAACTCCAGTTTATTAATTCAAATGTAGTGGGATCAGCAAAAGGTAGACGTTTTCCATTATAGTATACATCTTTTTTATCTTTCACATACATCCTTAACTTATCTATTTGTTCAATTGTTCTAACATCTGCCTCTTTTATAATTTTTCCATTATAGTATACATAATTTTTATCTTTTGCATAACTTGAAAAGAAGTCAAGAGTTTGAAATGTTTCACTATCTGCTTCTTCTATTTTTTTACAAGCAAACTCCACTGAATCCTGCCGTATATCGTAATAATAACACCCCATAGTTATAGAAGTATTTATAGTAAATATTGTCATAAAAAATAAAACAACTTTTTTCATCTTTCTCCTTAAGTATTTTTTCACATTTATCATTATAAAAAACAAGACTGTTTTATTTAGTCTCGTTCCATTTTCTGTTTCTAAAATTTAAAATAAACATTCTTTATTTTAAAACTCCAAAAATCGTTTTTGTTATTTCATCACTATTATAAAATTTATCTCTTGATATATACATATCATCCAACACACCATTTTTATAGGTTTCTTCAACTAATTCCCCGTCTTTATTTATGTATTTTTTAAATTCCATACCCCAATCCGGTCTCTCTCCAAAACCATCTTTAAAAGCGATAGTTTCTCCTACACTCACTGCTTCTTCTGTTCCATTTACTCTTCCTTCTTCGTCAAAACTAAAATCTGTTATCATAAGTTCAGTTTCAGTAAAAAACTTTCTGATTTTTCCGTCTTTATATTCAGATAACATTTCAAAATTGTCATTTGTATCTTTAATTGCAAATTTACCATCTAATTTTCCTTCTTTTATATTATATTCCAATAAATACACATCTCCTATTTTATAAAAGCCACCTCCTTCTAACTTACCATCTTTTAAATTTATTTCTCCTGTAACATTTTTTCCCTCATCTTCTATTGATATTTTACCTGTGTATTTCTTATTTTTATATAAAACCATATTATTTTCAATTTTTAAATTCTCATTAGGATACTCTACCTCTTTTGGCATTCCGCAAGATAGTATTCCAATAATTAGCACTATTACCAATAAAATTTGCTTCATAACTAACCTCCACATTTAGTATTTTTCATAAGTATAACATTAACTATTTTAATTTACAAGACTAACATTCAATTCCCATTGTCCAAAATTCTTTTATCCCTTAAAAGCTTTAAAATGATTAGTATAAATCTCTTTAAGCTCTATAACCAATTTCTCATTCAAATACACACCCTCAATATGATACTTATTCTTAAAACTTTCCACTCCCACACCGTGAAATTCCTGATGGTGCTCTGTACACAATGATATAAAAGGTGTACTAAGCCCGTCGTCATTTTCATAAGTTCCTACAGCTGAAGCAACCGACTTCCAGTGATGTAATTCTACAGTATTATATTCATCATGCCTTTTCCCACATATTGCACATACCCGGTTTCTAAGACAGGTTATCACATATTTCTGAATATCCGGAACTATAGTCCTGATATGTTTATAGTTTTGATTTTTGTCCCTTATATACAATACTCTGTTCTCCTCAATACCAAGCTCAATGATAAACTGAATAAACTGTGTTGCGGTTTCCATATCCAAGGTATTTTCCTTATATGGACTTGTAGAAAATCCCGGGATCTCATATTTACTACAAAACTCTCCTATCAGAACATCTTTTATATATAAATAATCTCCTCCTGCTTCTTCTTCGGCCCATTGATGAAACAGAACATAAATAAGTCTCATCTGTTCAATTGACATCATTTTTTTAGGAATTACTTCAATTGGATAATTATTTAGGACTTCTTCAAGTTCTGTTTTAATACCAGGAGTAACTTCCTGAACCGGTACAGTTAAAAGTATTTTATTTTTTGTTATTTCTGCTAAAGCCATGTCTTTTCCTTTCTGAACTAAAAAACCCTCAACTTAATATCGAGGGTTTGTTGTTAATATTCTATGTTTAATCCGTCTAATATATCCTGCGCTTCTTTACTTCCCATTTCTGCCGCTTTCTTTAGATATTTTTCTCCTGCCTTATGATTATTCAGGAAAAAGTACTGTATCCTTCCCAAATTACCTATAGAGTTGACATCTTCTTTATCTGCTCCTATTCTATAGTATTTTTCGGCTTCTTCATATTTTTTTTGCATTTCATACGTCGCTCCCAGAGCATTTATAGAATGTAAACTATTTCTTGCAACTCCTATTTTATAATATTTTTCAGCTTCTTTATAATTTTTTTCTTCATAATAAAAATTCCCTAAACTCTCTATAGCAATTATGCTATTATGCTTTTCTGCTGCTATTTTCAAATATTTAATAGCATCTTTAGAATTTCCTGTTTGAAAGTACAATATTGCTAGATTATGAATTGAATTTTCATTTCCTTCATCCGCTGCTATTTTCAGGTATTTTTCTGCCTCATTAAAATTTTTATTCTTTAAATAAAAATATCCCAAATAACTTGTACATTCTACATTTCCTTTATCAACTGACATTTTATAATATTTTTCAGCTTTTACAATATCATTTTTTTCTTCATCATATAAAAGTCCCAAATTACACATTGAATCTGTTTCACCTTTATCCGCTGCTATTCTATAATATTTCTCCGCTTCTTTGTAGTCTCCTTGCTCGTAATACATAATTCCTAAAAGCCTTGCTCCTTCTACCTCTCCACTATCAGCTAATACTTTATAATAGCTGATAAGATCCGTGAACCTTTTTTGTTCTTTATATAGAAGTGCGAGATTATACATTGCGTCTTTATTCTTATCCTTTTCAATTGCTAATTTATAATACTTTATAGCATTTTCATAATCTTCCTTTTCTTCATATTCAACTGCAGTTTTAAAATTAGTCTTTTCTTTAATTGTATCTTTTGAACATGAAAATAATGATATAATAATTATAAATAAAACCAATAAATTTTTCTTCATAAAAACCTCCCATATTTTCTTCTTATTATAAAGAAAATACTTTTAGAAATCAAGATAAACCCTCAATATTCAGTTGTTATTGTCCATTTTTTAGTTTTCTATATCAATAAATCTAATATCTGTCTAAATAAACCCTTCTTATTCAAAAGTTTGTGCATCTCCAAGATAAATTCTTCCGCTTCTTCATCTGATCCCAGTGTTAATTCATTTGACCAGCTATTATAAAATACTTTTATTTCATTGCCTTCTCTGGTTATATAGTTTATTTTTTCCACACTATAAATTCTGTCACATTCTCTTTTTATATCAGATATTTTATAAAACATCAGGCCCTCCTATAGAAATATTATTAATCCGGATCCAATTATGATTAATACAAGACATACCCCTAATACATAATTCTATTTATGAGATCTTAAGTATTTTTCCGAAAATTTAGCTACAGTATCGGATAAAGTTTCATTTCTTTCGTCTGTCATTGCTATTATATTTTCAAGATTCTTTCTTTCCTGATTTCCTTTTTCTATAATTCGTTTTAATTCCTTTATTTCCGCTTCTTTTGCTTTGGCAGCTTCTACTGTCTCCAGCTCTTTCAGATAAAATATCTTTTTCTTAATTTCTGCGTATCCTGACATCTCTTACAATCTGTCCTTAGTCCGTCTTTTATTCCTGTAGTCTGATAGAAATATTCTTTAATATTCGGGAATTCTATTCCACATTTGCTGCATTTCTTTACTCCGTATGTTCCTACTTTATCTATTAATATTTCATTGTTCATAATTATTTCCTCCTATTATTTTATTTTTTAATTTTTTTAATTTACTCTCTATAAAATTCATGTTATAATCTGATATTAAATTTTATTGGAGGTTATATGAAAAAAATTATTCTTTTATTGTGTCTTTTAATGTTTATGTGTGTTAATGCCAAACATAATAAGTTAAATGATGACAATCCTAATGCAACAGTTACAGTTCAACTTAATTTTATTAAACAAAAGGAAAACAACGTTAAATCTAGTAATACTGGTATATTAAGCATTGATAATGTGTCAATTCATAAAGGACTCACTTTCCATACTTCATACTTTCACAGTATAAAAATCGAACCAGGTATCCATACAATCGGGATTTATTATCGTTCTGGGAAGAAATATGCCACTGTACCTGTTAAATATGATTTCAAACCTAATCAAACATATTATATTGACATTTTTAATGACTATAAAAAAATATATACTAAAGTTCGTAATGCTGAAGAAACAGACTAGTCTCTTTTTCTTTATATTTTTTAATCAATTTAATATAATGATTAACTATCAAATTTTATGGAGGTTATATGAAAAAATTATTCTTACTTACAATTATAATTTTAAATATTTTTGTTACAGTCTCTGCTAAGAAAGTTACTACTAATAAAGTAGTCATGCATACAAGTGCTGTTGAATTATCTGAAGGTGAGTACGCTGTTATTAAAGTTCCTGCTAATATTACAGTTACAGAAATTAATTCTCTTAAATTTAAAGTAAATGAAGCTAGAATTTTTATAGCTCCTGGAAATTATACTTTTAAAACCAGATTACTTGGTGGCTTTATGGATGCTGCTAAAACTTTCGATACAGAATTAGAAGCCGGTAAATTTTATATTATTAAAAGTGAAATGAAACCTGGACTTTTTGGTGGTAAAACTGCATATTCCATTATTGAAACAACTAAAGAAGATGCAGAATACCCTTATTAAAGAGCCTGTGAGAAAAAGTCTGTAAATAAAAAAAGCTTTCTATGATAAAATTAAAATATCATAGGGGGCGATTTTTATGTCTAAAAGAAATAATGAGGAGAAATCAAGAAAAAGAAATGTAATCACAGAATTAATAGTGCTGTATGATATAAAATCAGCAGAAGATATACAGGACGCTCTAAAAGATCTATTAGGAGAAACAATAGAATACATGCTTACCAGTGAGTTATCAGAACATTTAGGGTACAATGAATACGTAAAAAGTACAAAGACAAATTCAAGAAATGGTAAAAAAACAAAAATGATCCGCAGTAAATATGGAGAAATACCAATATCAGTACCCCAGGACAGAGAATCAAGCTTTGAACCAAAGATAGTATCTAAAAGGACAAAAGACATATCAGAAATAGAAGAAAAAATAATTTCAATGTATGCAAGAGGTTTATCAACAAGACAGATATCAGAACAGATAGAAGATATTTACGGATTTAGTGTAGGAGAAACAATGGTATCGGATATAACAAATAAACTGCTTCCAAAGATAGAAGGCTGGCAGAACAGACCATTATCTACAGTATATCCGATAGTATTCATAGATGCGGTGCATTTTTCAGTAAGAGAGAATAATAATAGTTAAGAAATTAGCATCTTACATAATATTAGGAATAAATGAATCAGGAAGAAAAGAAGTATTGAGTATAGACATAGGAGAAAATAAAAGCAGTAAATACTGGCTGTCGGTACTGAATAATTTAAAAGGTCGTGGAGTAAAGGATATATTAATATTATGTACAGAGATGGATTAAGTGGGATAAAGGAATCAATATCAGTAGCCTTTCCTCATACAGAATATCAGAGATGTATAGTCCATCAGGTAAGAAACACACTAAAATATGTATCAAATAAAGATAAGAAAGAAATGTCCAAAGACCTGAAAACAATCTATCATGCACCATCAGAAAGTCAGGTACAAGAAAATATATTGGAGATAAGTGAGAAATGGTCAAAGAAATATCCTCATGCAATGAAAAGCTGGGAGGCAAACTGGGATGTGATAAGTCCGTTGTTTAAATTTTCAGAGGAAGTAAGAAAATTAATATATACAACAAATGCAATAGAAAGCTTAAATAGTACTTACAGAAGATTAAACAGATTGAGAAGTGTATTTCCAAATAAAAACTCCTTACTAAAAACTTTGTATTTATCGACATTTGAAGCGACAAAAAAATGGAGTATGCCCCAGAGAAACTGGGGTCAGGTATATGGAGAATTTAGCATAATGTATGAAACAGACTACCATAAAACTGAGAAAAAATATCAAAAAAACATCCTGAATAAGGATGTTTCCTTGACATGCTGTTATTTAAGAGGTATATTATACCAGAGCAAAAAACAGTACATGGATTAAATTATTTATTATAGAAAGATTGATTTACAGAGAATTTCACGCACTCCCATTAAGATAGCTTCTTTGGCTGCCTTAACTAAAACCTATCTCTTATAAATCTTTCGTTAATCTTTCGTTATACTCTTCTTCTGATTCATTTTTTTGTTTCTTCAGTTCTTCTTGTTTATATTTTCTATAATTAATTTGAATTGAAACTTGGTTATTTGGCAACGGTAATCTCATTTCCCATATTTTTATTAACCCTGTTTTTCCTTCAATTGTTGTTATAGTAAATTCTTTCACTACCTCTTTGTAAATTGATCTCTCTCCATATTTATTTTTATAAGCTTCAATTAAATCTGATAGTTGTCTTTTAGTAGTTAATGCTGTTGAATCCCAAGCAGTCAAATCGTCCCCATCAAAAATAAAAGTCAAACTTGATAAATCTAAAGCAGAAAACTCAACATTTTTATACACAAGTGCATTTTGCTTTTTGTCGACCTTATACCCTTTACCCATTTTTTGAATAACTTCTTCTTTAGAAGCTCCCCATTTCAAATCTTTAAACCCTTCCGCAGTAAAACACAATGAACTTAAACTTAAAACTAATATAACTAATATTTTTTTCACTCTGAACCCTCCTAAAATGTTTTTTAATATTTTACCTTGATTTTAATATTTTATCAAGCATTAAAAAAAGTAACCCTGTAAGGTCACTTATATTTTATCATATGTTTGTTTCTCCTGCTGTTCTTTTTTCAATTTTTCTTCTTTCCGTTCCTGTTCTTTCCTATCAAACTCTTTTGGTGAAGTATAACGAAATTCAACTTTTGCCGGTTTCTTATCCATATAAAAATATATTGACATGTCATTCTCTCTTTCAGAATTCATAAAATGATACATCTCACCTGTACCCCAATTCGTTCCTTTGGGATATTTTCTCATATACATACGTAATAACTCGAAATTATCTGAACTAGTTGTTTCGGCATCGCCTCTCCATTGATACAATTCTCCATCTTTAAAATAAAAATCAACTTCAACATTTAATCCTATAAATTCCAAATTTTCATAAGTCAATATCTTATCGAAGTTAAACTTAGGTTCTCCTAACTTATTGATAACTTCATCTTTACTCATTCCCCAGATAAGCTTTTCAAACCCAGGAACCGTATCTACTTTTTTGGCTACTTCCCTGCTTGTCTTACTTGCTGAAAAGCTTAATACTCCTAAACATAAAACCAATAAAATTAATATTTTTCTCACTTTGAACCCTCCTAAATGTTTTTTAATATTCTACCTTGATTTTAGTAATTTATCAAGTATTAAAAAAAAGAGCTCTCCTGTCGCTCTTTCTTTAAGAAAAGTATCCCCCACTAATCCTTTTTAAATTTAAATTTTTCTCTGTTATGAATGTATGAAATTATTCTGTAATCTATTTTCCCAATATTTTCTTTATCTTCCTTCTTCTCTTTTTCTGCCTGTTCTTCACTCAACGGAACCACATCTCCTTTTATGAAAATAATAGCCTGTTTATTTCTTTTAATATATGATAACACATTTATTGACAAAAGGCGATACAATGATTATATTCATATAATATATTGTTTTAAAGCAAAGTGATGTAAAAAAGAAAAGACAGATTAACCGTCTTTATCTTCTGTAAAGAAATTAAATAACATCTCTATTTCTTCTACATCTTTCTCATGAGCAGATTTTGTTAAACCATCAAAATTTACATCTAACAGTCCTGTTTCTCCAATATATTCTTTTAGATAACCACTAGTAGTGGTTCCAGTATTTCAATTCTTCTCCTAAATAATTTTGCTGGATTATTAATATCAAATGATCCTCCCATTTCATTTACAATATTAGAAAATCTCACTTTTGATATTTTAGTTACTCTCTCAGTCTTAAATAGATCAGTCTGGGGGAAAAAAAGTTCTGTCATCCGATGAATAAGAACCTTCACATTGGAAATAATATTTTTCCTTACTTCTATCTTTTAAAACTGGTATATTAAAAGTTGTATCTTTCAATTCTATGAGTCTGATATCATTTTTATTTCCTTCTTCTAAATCATATTTCCTTAAAAAATGTAGTGGCAAATGTTTCATTTTATAGAATGTATCAATTTTATCAATATTTATTATCAAGCCATAATATCTAAACATTTTCTCTATCACTCTTAATGAAAAATTGGATGGGTTACACTAAACTGGACAGAAAAAATAAGTTAATATAAAATAATTATGATAAAAAGAAGGAGATAGCAAATAGCAGCTAAAAAAAGAAAGAGAAGAAATTACGCATCCACTTTTAAGAAACAAATAGTCCAGTTATACCAAAATGGGAAAAGTAAGGCAGATATAGCAAAAGAATACGATATTCATGTATCAGTAATAGGGAGATGGCTTAGTCAATATGACAATAGCGGATACTTTAAAGAAAAAGAAAACAGAAGTGAACTGGAACTTGAAAATATTCAACCAAAAAAGAGAAATAAAGATTTAGAAATGGAGAATGATATCCTAAAGCAAGCGGGGCTGATCTTAGGACGAAAATAAGTATAATAAAAGCAAATATACATAAATATTCAGTATCAGCAATATATCGTGTCCTCAAAATATCTAGAAGTACTTACTATTATAAAGCAGTAAAAAAAGAAGATACAGATATTTTGGAACAGACAATAAAAAAAATATTCAAAGATAGTAGAAATAATTATGAGACTAGAAAGATAAAAATTGAACTTTCTAAATTAAAATATATAGTTTCAAGAAGAAAAATCAGTAGAATAATGAAAAAATCAGGTCTTGTTTCAAGCTATACAAAAGCCAGTTACAAACCTGTTAATATCAAAATATCGGAAAATAAGACCGGTAATCTTTTGAATAGAGAATTTAAAAGTAAAAATCCTCTAGAAATATTGGTAAGTGATCTCACATATGTAAGGGTGAATAGCAAATGGAACTACATTTGTCTTTTTGTTGATATTTTTAATAGACAGATAGTTGGGTACAGTGTAGGAAGAAAAAAGAGTGCAGAATAAGTATACAGAGCCTTGGCAGGAATAAAAGTAAATTTGAAAAAGATAAAAATATTTCATAGTGACAGAGGAAGTGAATTTAATAATTACATTATTGATGAAGCCCTTGGTTCCTTTGGAATATCACAGTCTTTGAGTAGAAAAGGAAATCCATATGATAATGCAGTAGCAGAGTCTACTTTTAACAGAATTTATCAATACAATAATAGTATATTCAATACATTTAATGAATTAGAAGTGAAATTAGCAGACTACATTAATTGGTTTAACAATTATAGAATACATTCTACATTAGGATATTTAAACCCTGTAGAATTTTTGAAAAACTGTCTAAATTTTTGTTGCCATTCCAGATTCAATAATAACAAAAGAAGAATATAATGTAAAAAACCAAGAGCTGGAAAAGAATCTGCATGATCTGCAGCTTGAATTGAATTTATTAAATAATACAGATGTTATATCTCGGAAAGATATAAAAGCATACTTGAAAGATTTAGCAGAAAAATTTGAACAAAAAAATGATGATTTTAAGAGAAATGTTGTTGAAACATTCGTGGATAAAGTCATCATATATAAGGATAGAGTCGAGGTGAAACTCCAATTTATAAATTTTTAGTTCGGGATACTATTGGTGGAAGTGGGCGTTCTCGTTTAGTATCCCGAACTTATGTAATCCCCAAAAAAAGGATATTTAAGAAGTCAGCTGTATCTAAATAATTAATTAGATACAGTTTTTTATTTTGAATTTAGTTTCTTTTTTATTATTTCCAATCTGTCAGCATTCAGGACATCAATTTCTAAAACAGTTGGAAAGACACCATTTTCTAGATAATCTTTGTTAAGGTTTTTTATGTAACCCTCTTCAATTCTACCTTTTATAATGTCACTGCTGTTAATTATGAGTTCACAATCATAAATAATTTGAATCTGTGCATCCGCTATGACCTTTTTATTTTTCTCAATTCGGTTCACTCTAAAACTTATATCTTTCTCCTGAAGATAAAGGCCCTCACTTTGATCAGCTGCTGTCGGTAATTGTATTAAAGTTCTTTTTCCCAGGAATGCTTCTGCAAGTACATCCTTTACTTTTAGTTTAAACTCTTTCAGGAATGATCTTATTTCTTCTTTGCACTGATTAGCCTTTATTCCAGCTAACCATATGGGGACATAGTCCAATTCTAGCAAATTAGTTTCCTGATTTCCGCCATTTGAAGGTAGGTGTATTTTACAACCCCCTTTACTCAAAACCTCATCGCGCTTGATTCTCTGGATTTGCCCTTTGTAATTAATTCCCAAAACCTCACAAAAGTTTTTGACAATAATGTAAAGTTTTTCTTCAAAACAAACTCCAATCAAATTCACGCCATTAAATCCTATTTCTTTTCTTACAATTTCCATAGAAATTACCTCCTAAAATCTATTAATATATTGATTCTGAGAGCCTTTTTCGATATAATATAGCTGTGTAGGAGATATTATATCTTCAAGCTCTTTTC